>Ga0115552_1000005_pt1 | contig 234513 bp, 198 predicted proteins | sample COGITO_mtgs_1103_3_FD_87178 | JGI IMG/M metagenome (GOLD analysis project Ga0115552, IMG submission 87178) | Pelagic marine microbial communities from North Sea - COGITO_mtgs_110328 | ecosystem: Environmental > Aquatic > Marine > Epipelagic | place: Germany:Helgoland, sampling site Kabeltonne...
AACTTGCTTTACTGCTTCAATCTTAAACTCTTCGGTATACCGTTTGCCTTTGCTCATAAACACCTCTATTTGAAGTTACATTGTAACTGTTAAAAGTGTCTAGCAAAATCTGGGAAGTCCAATACTTTTATCGTCGGTGTGATTTGGGGTTGCCCAGTTTTTGAGCTCGTCTTTTAGCCACGTTTTTATTTGTCGTTTGCTCTTACCAGAAATGCTAGTGCAAATATGACTTACAAAGTCTGTTTCCATGCCGGGTTGGATATCTTCACTAATGCCATCGGTTAACAATGCTACAAATTCGATTTGCGCTAAGTTTTGAGTACTTACCTTCCAATCTGAAAATTTCGTAGACTTTCCTAAGCCAGTTGTTTCATTGCTAAATCCGGTTGATGTTTCGTTCGTTGTTTGGATTTTAGAAGTGATAATCTTGCCATCCCCTAACTGAAAAAACCTTGCATCGCCACTATGCGAAACCCAACAGAATAGGCAGGTGGTCACAGCATCTGTGGGCTTTGTGTGGCCTAAATATGAGAGCCATAATTGATAGATAGATTTGATAAGGTCTTTGGCATCTATTGCAAATGAGTTTGCCTTAACAGTATCAAAAACAGCTTTACATCCTAGCGTAGCGCCTTTGCCGGAGAATGGTTTAGAGCCCATGCCGTCACATACTACTGCCAACCATCCTGTAGAAACTGTTTTTATTAATGTGGCATCCTGGTTGGGTTTGCCTTCCAATATGTGAAGCGGCCCCCGCACAGAAATGTTTAAGCTATTAATTCTCACCACTGGCCATCAAGATCAAGACCTATATCGTCATCGGCGTTACCCAAACTGTCAAAATCGATCGGGGTTAGCTCATTTGGCGTTTGGCTCTTAGAGCGCGATGTTACGCTCATAGTCACTGCCCTAAAGAAACGGTGGATATCCCGTGCCTCATTTGATTTAAAAACTGAGGCTTCTAAGTCATTATTGAATGCTTCAAGCACGCTCAGATTCGCATCCTCTCCAATGGCCATAGCAAAGCGACTCGCCTTTTGCGCACGTTCACTTGCTTTCAGTTGGTCTAAGTTTGTTTTCCAGTCGTCTGTAGGAATTCCGTCAGATAGCAAAATTACAACCGGTCTGTAGTCTCTTGAAGTAATCAGGTTTTGGTTTTCAAGAGTCTGAGTTGCGAGCTCAAAAGCATTTCCCATAGGAGTTCGACCATTTGCAGATAATGGCGCAATTTCTTGAATATCAGCGGCGCGAGAAAGGGGTAAGTGGACTTCAGCTTTATCACCGCCAAAGGTTATCAATCCAACTTGGATTTCAGCTTGGCGGGCAGACTCGTTCTTAAACGTTGATACCATATCTTGTATAGCACCATTAAGCGCTGCAATCTTACCATCCACCGACATACTGCCACTCGTATCTGCCATTATGATAACGGGTAATGCTCTAGCTTTTGCTACTGTAAATTTTTTTAAGCTCATAATATTCCTACTATAAATAAAGTTATTTAATGTTAAGTTTGAGACTAGTGGAGGTGTTTGTGGCGATGTTTTGATGGCCGAATTTTCCGTAAGTCTTTATTTTTATATACCGTCAATAATGTTCCGTTTGACGAGACAACCAGGTGAATACCGTTCATTTCTTTCAACGCAGGCTCTACAGCACTGTGCTTATCTATTTCTTTCTTACCAACTACGTAATATGTTGCTCTTCTTGCATGGATTATTCTTCCATATTGAAAAGCTAATGTTATTTGTTTTTCAGTAATGCCTCTTTGATCTTCTCGAAGCTTTGCATGACGGCTATTTACTAAGCTTTCATTCGCTACAAGGTTAATTTTTTCATTTAACATATGCTTCATTCCTTACACTCATTACGGTCGTTAATGGTGTAGCGAAATGCGTGCCAAAATGTAAGTTAATGATTTTATTGTAATAAGTATGAATGACTAAAATCAATTAATAAATAAAATTATAAATTGGATAAATAACTTTATTATTTTAGATTTGCTGTTATGTCGAATCAATCCAATTAATTAATATACTAAAGTTTGAGTGTTTTTTCGTTATAAATGTTTCACCGAGAGTATATATTTAGGTTTACATAACATATCACCTCCCAATTAGCGTGGTTTGTATTATTTCGTTAATAGAAATATTTATTAAATATATAAAATTATTTACATTAAAGGTTGGTGTTAATTTATTTAAGTTTAATAATATCAGTGGGTTGCAGATATTTTTTTGTTGGCACAAAAGTTGTAATAGGTAACTTCGAATACTAAATCGGAGTTCTATTATGCTAGCCAAACAACTTGTTATATTAGCCAATTCAAATAAACATGGTAATCGCTGTATTGCGGGAAAATGTCTGTTAACTAGACAGTGGATTAGGCCGGTTTCTACTGTTGAGGGGGGAGCATTGAGCTTAAGTCAAATTAAATGTAGAAATCCATACGGTTTGTTCCCAGCTGTGAATTTACAAAGAGTAACAGTAGGGCTAGATTGTCACGTTCCTTTAGTAAATCAACCTGAGAACCATTTGATTGCAGCTAACTCTGAGTGGCAACAAAACTATAAGATTAAAGCGTGCGAATTACCAGAACTGCTAGATGAGCCTATTTCACTATGGGGGGTTGGAAACAGTGTGAGTTATGCTGCAATCCAGCAAAACAAAATACAGATAAATCAATCACTCTTTCTAATTCAAACTGAGTCGTTATCGTTTTATATCGCAAGCAGTGGAAAATCCAGAGCTCGTTTTTGCTATAACAATGTTAGATACGATTTACCTATTAGCGATCCAAACTATCATACGATTGTCAGAGAAAATAGAGTCTTGCAAGGTATTCTCTGTATAAGCTTAGGTGAAGAATTCAATGGGAGCTGCTATAAATTAGTGGCTGCTATATATTAGGAGGGGCAATGAATATTTATACTATAGGTTTTACAAAAAAAAATGCCCAAACGTTTTTTGACTTAGTCCGCAACTCTGGAACTGAGCGATTAATTGATGTGCGATTGAATAATGTTTCTCAATTAGCCGGCTTCGCCAAAAGAGATGATCTTAAGTTCTTTTTAAAAGAACTGTGTAATACAGAATATATTCATGCACCAGATTTGGCGCCAACAAAAGAACTTTTGAATGCATATAAAAAAGGTAATATGGCTTGGCAAAATTATGAGTATGAATTTTTGGATTTAATAGCGAAGAGGGGCATTGAAAAAGCTTTTTCAGCTGGCGATTTACAAAACAGTTGCTTACTTTGCAGTGAGCATGAGCCTCATTTTTGTCATCGTCGACTCGTAGTGGAATATATTAACGAGACGACCAGTCTCAACTTGTCAGTCAAGCATTTGTATTAGAATATGAATTTATTAATCTTATACCCTAAGCTATTTAATGTTCAGAGTAAATTTGACCGAAAACTCAAACGTATTATTGCCAATAATGTTATAGATTCAATTACGTTTGTGCACGACGATTGCGGTCTTTTGTCGACCTACGTTCGTGATAATGAAATGTCTTTAGAGCTAAAACAGACGTCTGATATCGATTATGCAGGCATAACGCATGCGATACTTTTTGACGACAGTGAAGAGTTCCATGCAGAAAGAGTATCTTTGAAAGCGTCAAACATTCCATATCGAATTATAAGCATTAAGCTTACGCGTGTTGTCAATATTAATCGTGAACCGCAATATAAAGCTAATAAAAGCACTTCAACATATGAGTATATAGGCAGGGGCTCTTATTGGGGTAATCCATATTCAATGTTCGAAGACGGTGACGATAGAGATGAGGTTATTCGCAAGTATCGCTATGATTTTGATTATGAAAAGTTTCCGCATATTGATAAGCAGGAGGTTTTTAAGCTCCATGGCAAAAGGCTAGGGTGCTTTTGTAAGCCAGATACTTGTCATGGCGATGTGTTGGCTGATTTTTTAAATAGTTGGGATGATGGGAATTAATTACTATCGTGTTTGGATAAAGAAACTTGATTTGTATGTGTCTGCATTAGGGCTGTTGCTCAGGAACGGCTGCATTTGTCGATCTGTAATTAAGTTTGTGATTGTTTTAATATAGTTTGTGACTTTAATTAAGATTGTGACAAGGTAGTAATAAAAAGCGAACCAGAGAAGGTTCGCTTTTTATTTGTTGTAGATAAAGTGGATTTAAGCTTGCGAAACGACGTCAAAACAATTGTTATCTGCGAATTGCTTCCATTTTTTATAATAAATTTCTGGTTCCATTATGTATGCTTCATCAGTGTGTTCCTGCTGACCAGACACTCCGATCCCATGACCTGTTGACACACCACCAAGTTCAGTTAAAACACAACGATTGTGGAAGACATCTTGCCCATTGACCTCTTTGAGTTCAGCTACATCAAGTGAAACGTTATTGTGGTTATTCATCAAGATTGCGTTTCTGACGTGTGCAGCGTTCGGACTACTAGTGCCAGTGTTAGTACCTCCTTGTTTCTCTTTATAAAAAATAGAAATCTTTGGAATAGTACTATTAACTCTGTTGTGAGCAATTGAGCTTATAATATATCTCATAAAGTTAATGGCCTCAGTGGTCCACCCAAAGGTGTCAATAATTATAATGCGTTGAGTTGACAACCTGATTAATGCGCCTATAACAGCCGATAGTCGTTCGTTTGTGCGCTGAATATCAAATTGCCTTGGACAGTGCCACAAGCTGTTGTCCTTATACATCGTCTTTGGCGTTATATTTCTTTCAGTGGAGATTGCATCTTTAGAAATAATAACTCCAAATGGTAGCCTCGCGTTTTCAGAAATAACAAGTTCTTGCCAGGATGTATCTGGATTATAAACTATGTCACGAAGCGCAAGCTCTTCGACAATTTTCGTTACCATCTCAGTGTAACGGCGACCTCGAAGCGTTTGGTCATCAGGATTAATTGAGCTAAAGAAAAAACTACGTAGTTTTGCTTTTTTCTTTTTTGGGAAACTGCTAACTATTCTAGGAGAACCTATTCCGTATTCTCTTAAAAATTCGGCATAATCTCTATCATTGCCAGCCCAACTATATAGAACCGCTGGTTCCAAAGCATACTCGTAAATCATTATAAAAGCTCCTCTCGCCGCTCGGAAAAGAAACCATTTGGCCATCGGTCAATGAATTCGCCATCTTCATCAATCCGTATTTTTCGAGAAACAACACCATCTTCTGTCGCTTCCAAATAAATAAGTGAAATTTCATTATCTTTTATTGGAACAAAATTCTCGGGTAATTCATTGTCTGACGATTGCCTTATCCTTTTTAACAGGCGTAGTATTAGGTGCTCGCTATGAGTTTCTATTAGAAAACTCGAAGAGCGTAAGCCTTTAATAAGCATGTCTCCAATTGCGACCTGTATACGTGGATGGACGTGTAATTCTGGCTGCTCGCAAGCAATTAAACCTCTTTTAACTTGAAATGTAGCAACTACTAATGGCAGCAACTGAGAAACACCAACACCAATTTCACTGGGATGAACATTCATGTGATTCGACGTATCGATTAACGAGTAACTATACGTTGTGCTTTGTGCGTCAAAAGGCGGATAACGAGTGTCTGATTGTTCGGAATAATGTCCTTTTATCATGCTCTCTAATTGTCTTTCAGCATCAGAATGTTTTATACCATTGCCAAATCTTTTTAACTCGGTAAATTTTTTATCTACTCTTGTTGCTATTCCATAGCCTAAATTTAATTTGTCTCCACTAGACATCCAGTCATCAACTTCTTTGTGGATTGTATAATTACCTTTAGCCAATATATCCCAGGCAGCGGTGCCATCGTACCAATCTTTTTGCGCAGGATAAGGGTTAGCCTGATAATTAAGATCTGGTATTTTTCTTACAGGTCCGATACAAACACTTTCCTTTAAGATACTGAGGAGGTTGTCAAGTGGTGCAACAATTACATCACTTAGCATTTCATTTACTAGATCAGATTGGATGTCCGTTTCCAACGATAATGAGCTACTCAGCTTAGCACCAAGCTTAGGAATCGCGCCAGCAATTCCAGAAATACCTATTGACGAATGCATCAACGATATTCCATCGACCTTTGTTTTTAAGCTATTCGACCCACTTGCTAATAAGTCATGTAGAGCAGTGACGAAACAATCATCTGAAATAGTATAATTTTCATCCCATATATATTGCTCTATTACATCGTCAGCTCCTTTTGAAATATCTCTATCCGTTGGAACATTGATATCATTCAATTCAAATGCATCTTTGGCAATTGAAGTATGCAATAGTCCATTATCGAAACAAGTTTGAAGCCATTCGTCTTGATTACTTGGAATTAATAGAGGATGAAGATAATTAAGAAGTGTTAGCTGAGGCTGCATTTGACTTGCGTCACTTTCACATACAGCGGCTTTGATGCCATCAAGCCAAACTGAATAACTTGAAATGTATGCAGTGTTGGCGCTTTTTGACCATGAAATTTGAAATTCCAGTGCCATTGACTTAGCATCTATAGAAGGGCTAGAAAGTGAAAAATCTAATTGATCTTCTATGTAGTCTGCCAAATATAAATAACTACTACCGACTTCTGATTGTTTATCGAATTCAACCTTTATCTTGATACTTTTGTTTATATCTCGTCCGTTAACCAAACTTTTAAAGCCGCCAATGACCTTGTCACCGAAAGGTTCCAATCTTTTAGGATCGCATTGTCCTTTGGCCAAGACTTGTTGCAAATAGAAAAGAGCCAGCAAAACTGTACTTTTCCCTACACTATTCGGGCCGAATAGTAATGTTACAGGTGCAAACTCAATACTCTGCGTTTCTTTGAAGGATTTAAAATTCGTAAGTGATAATTTTGTCAGCCTCATGTTAGGTCTCCTTGCAATCAGATTGGCTGTGAGTGTTTATGGTTGGAGAAATGATACCGACAGTTGATTCAGATAATATAGACATAGTCATTGCTAATATAGTTTTACTCTGGCTTCTAGTGAACTCCTCCCCCCCATGAGCACCTAAATGACAAATACTTTTTACATGCTCTCGAAGACTTAGCATTCTCTCTCTTGAAGACATATTTTGGCGCTCTATGCGACTTTGAGATCTTTTATTTGCTTCGATGGCCTGTTTTTTGTCATCGCGCAGCGCCTCAACTTGCTCGATAATATGGCGACACTGCATTACTGCATCTCTGTAGTGGCCAGTCTCAATGAATTCTTGTGCTTTTGAATACAGTGCTTCTACTTCCTCGGCACTAGCAGGTAATGGGATCTCAAATAAAAGTGTTTTTCTAAAACCGGAATTACTTAAGGCTTGTAACCACTGCTCTCTCGGTATTACAAAATTTTCACAGTCGTAATTTGCTTGTACTGTATCATTACCGGAAATAAGAACTTTTAATCCGAGATTCAACGACAATTCTTTGTTTTGACGGTATTCTTCTAAGGCGTTTATTTGTTCTTTCGTTAATACCACTTCAAAAGGTAGTTGCTGGTTATTATTTGGATATTGATTGAATTGAAGCAGTTGGGTCGATGACGGTATCGAGGTTAATAGCATTATAGAAGGCGTAGATATGGCGATGGATAATTTGATATCAAAAACAAGAATCGGACTTTCACACCCTTGACTGTTACCTCTTAGTATAAATGTAAATCCGTATCCACCAGCAGCACTTCTTCCGTGAACATCGATTTGATTGAATTCAGCTATATCTATACTGTTATGTCTAACTGATACTCTCATTAAAACCTTTCCTTAATTTTTTTAATCAGTGGTTTCTGTTAATAATTCTGACGAAGTATTTTCGCCACCTACCATCATGTTATAGTGACCCAGCTGTTTTGCTCTGGCGAATATCTCTTTAAATACTCTTAAATATGAATCGTTAGTTTGTTCACCGTGGTTGATATATAAATCGTCATGAATTGAGTGAGAGCCATCGTTTACCCAAGAGAAGAGTGATTGGCAGATTAATTTGTTTCTACCTTCAAACAAGTCACATATTTGGTCCTTACCCATGCCGCCCCACATTGTGAAATAGTTTTCCAGAATGCGCCGAAGGGTGTTTTGCAAGCTTGGGCTAGATATATTTGACGTTTTGATATCCTGCCAAAGCAACTCATAGGCTGAACGGATAGGGTTGTCATCACATCGCTCAACTACCGAGCTTTGGTGCTGTTTTCTAACTATCCAGAATGATTCATCTGACATTGCGCTACTTTGACTTCGCTTTTTGTGAAAGCTGATTTCTTTGTGAAAATAAACATTGTGGGTAAGTACAAAAACCTGTTTTAAATAACTAGTTTGATTTCTTACTTCTTCAATAACGCCCTTTATTAAACTACTGACGATATAAAGAATATCGCTATCCAATGATGAAATAGGATCATCAAACACCACAATACGATCTGTAGATATTCCAGAGGCAGACTGAGCTCCTTTTATCAGCGAGTAAAAGTAGAGAAAAGTAATAAAGGTTTTTTCACCTTCACTTAGTGAACGGCTAGCATCCTCACCATTGTCACGACAAATTTGATAATGAGTTGCGTCATCGGCGACTTTAATAATAAATGAATCAAAGCCAAATGCTCCAAGTAAGCTGTTAATTGCGTCTACTGTCGGCTGAACAGAAGTGGTTTGTTTTTCTAGGTCTCTAACTTGTTGCTCTAACGCGCTACGCTCTCTTTGTTTGTTTTTCAACCTTTCATCCATCCCCCGAATGGTTTGATTAAGCCTAGTATTTGTTTGTTCATACTGAGAAAGAACGGCTGTCAGTTCATTGAGAACGTATTGCCATACTTGAGCAGTCAAGACCCGTTTTTCTCTCGATATATTAGCAACTGTTTGGTTGTGACTGCGGCTGGCGTCATTTGCATTAGTGATTATGGTTTGCAACTTCGTCACAATTGAATCAATTGGTTCCAATGACACTTTGCGGCTTGGCTCTGCAAGTTTGTTTTCAAGAATCTGCTGGTTTCTTTTCAATCTTTCGGATAATGCCTGCGATTCAGCGGTGTATAACTCGGTATCTAAAAATGGGTTACCTAGCTCTATATTGCTATCAATTGTTGTTTCTAGCTGCGTCATTGCTGATTTGTATTGATTAAATAGAGAGGTTAATAGTTGTATGTCGTTATCATAGGCATTACTAAAGAATGAGTCTAAACTTTTGGCGAATTCAGCATCAGTAGATTGTTGGCAGAACGGGCAAATTTCATCACACTGCTCGTAGAAGGCACGACCTTGCTTGACCCAATCGCTGTTACCTAGTTTGTCAATAAGCGCTGCAATATCCACATCTTGATTTCCTACAATTGGTTTATCTAATAGTGGATTCGACTCATAAGTGATGAGCGTTTCCGCCGAGATACTAGTCACAGAATTTACTGATGAAATATCAGCAGAAAACACTGTTTTCGCTTTTTCTCTCAAAACATCTAAGGTAATTAACTCAGCTGAGTTTGATGCGTTTTCGGATAGGACCTTAGCTTTAAATTTCTCAACACTATTTCGCACACCGACGAAGGCAGCTTGAAAATACTCGTCATGTAACTGTTTTTGTTTCCAACATTTTTCTTGTAACGCAGGTTCTAAGTCGTCTAATTCCTTTCGCTTACCAGAAGTTTCGTCATCGCCGTCAAGCTGGGTCATTAGACTGTTAATCTGGTTTGTAAACTTATCTATTTCAGGTTGTAAACGAGCGATTTCACGCTCCGCTTCTACTTGGTTGTCACCTAACGTAAATACGCCTTTTACCGCGTTTTGTTGATTAAAGTTTTGGACAACGAAATCACTGTTATAGACTATTGGTTGTAATGGAGTAGAATTTTTCCAATTTAGCAAACAATGCCCATGGTCAGCAGCCTGAGCAATTACTCGGCTAATGGTAGTTTTACCAGTACCGTTAGCACCAAAGATAAAGTTAATTTTGCGGAGATCCGTCATTCTTACAGGCGATAGGTATGTTGCTGCTGGCGGGTTTATTTGGATCTCGTTAATCATACTCTTTCCTTAGAGTTTGCCGGAGAAGGCTTGTTGGCTTAGTGAATCAAAAATTTGAGCAGTATAATATTCACTGTTGGTATTTTTATTTAGGGTTTTATCGAATCTTTTTACTATATTAATAAATTGTTTCTGCATTTTACTCGGCGGAATAGGAATACTAATTTCTGATAATATTTTTTGATTTATATTCTGAATATTTGCACCTTGCCCTCCTTGAAGCATAGATTTTTTCATTGAGGGAGTCCTAAAAAGATAGTTGAGGTATTCCGGCAGTATTTCATGACTTGACACTCGATAGCGGATACAAAATCCACTAAACGTAACCTGCTCTTCATTTGTGTAAATAGTTATGCAACGACCCACTAATGCTTTATTTCCATTAGATCTAACGAATACTAAATCACCATCTTTCAGCAGATAATCATGAGACGGCAAACTGTTTAATTCTAATGTTGACAAAGTACTCATATCGGAAATACTTTTTAGCGCTTTAAAATCACCTACTCCTAAACACTTTATTGAGACGCCTGAGTCACCTCGGCCATAATTCAGGCCGTTTTTAAAAGAACCATGTGACAAAAGTGAATCAGTATACCAACCCTTCGGATTCGTCACCGGATCACCAAACATATCGAGGAAGACAGCGCGGAGGAAGTCGTCGGCGAGTTGGATGGCTTGCTGGCGTTTGCGGCGTATGGCATCGGCTTTGTCAAGTATGGCGGCGATGCGTTGTTGTTCGGGTAATGGGGGGAGGGGGATTTTGAGAAACTTAAATGCCGTAACTGTAAAGCTTGCTTGATTAACAGACTTTTTGGTAATTGCCGGAATCATTTGTAAGAAAACTGAACTCGAAAGATAGTGAAATAAGAAACGAGGAAAAACAATCTCTTGTTTTGGCCTCAGGCACAACAAATTCATACCATGAATGATATCATCACGAAAGCCCTCGTAAATGGCGCATTTCCCTAGATGCTTCTCAGAGTTGATGTGACTAATCAAAATATCACCAGAACCGAGTCGGTGACCTAAAAATTCATTTCCACCAACATCAGCATAACCACATTTATCAAGGTTTATTTCTCGATTTGCAATAGTTTCAATTCTTGTAATTGGTAGACCGGCCATATCACTGCTTTGTTTAATCGAAGCGCCATTTCTGATGTGAACTGAGACATCGTCTAGGGATACTAAAGGCCAACTCACAGCATTCCCTCCAACTCACTTAAGTCAGTCATAATTTCGCTTTCCAGTGCCTTGAGCTTTTTCAATATCACTTTGGGGTCATCAAACTTCTCTTCTTCATAAACCACCTCTTTGTAGCGATTTATTGAAAGGTCGTATTTGTTAGTTTGAATATCCTTGGCTTCCACCACAAAAGCTTTCTGAGTTTTATCGCCGAAGGCTTGTTCAATTTCAGTTTTTGGTGCATTGCTCATTACCAATTGGCGGTATTGTCTCCATTTAGCTTTGGCATCGGGTAAGTCATTGCCATCTACCCCTTTTAACTCGGCGCGTTTGTCGTCAAGTGAATAACCGTCGGCTTGCAGGTCATAAAACCAAACTCGCTCAGTATTGCCGCCTTTGGTGAAAAACAGAATTGCGGTACTTACACCTGCATAGGGTTTAAACACCCCACTGGGCAGGCTAACAATGCCTTCTAGCTGGTTGTTATCTATTAACTCTTGGCGCAACTGTTGGTGCGCTTTTGACGAGCCAAATAATACGCCATCAGGCACAACCACAGCTGCACGGCCACCGAGTTTAAGTTGTCTAAGTATTGAGGCAATAAACAGTAACTCGGTTTTTTTTGTTTTCACCATGTCGAGCACTTTGGGGTTGGTATTCGTTTCGTCTATCGCACCTTTAAACGGCGGATTTGCTAAAATCACATCAAAGAAGTTTTCTTCTTGCGCCGGATAGTTCTCTTTTATCGATTTGTTCAATGAATCTTGATACAAAATATTAGCGCCGTTAACACCGTGTAATGTCATGTTCATGCTCGATACGCGCAGCATGGTGGTATCAAAGTCAAAACCCCAAAACATGTCGGTATTAATATGCTCACGATACGGTTCAAGCAAGTCGCCGGTATAGTTTTTATTGCCTTCCTCGTCTTCAAAAATGCCTGCTTCGCTTGAATGCACTCGGTTTAGATACTCCATGCTTCGAGCTAAAAATCCGGCAGTGCCACAAGCTGGGTCGCAAATGCGCTCAGTTGGCTGAGGGTCGGTCATTTCTATCATGGCATCAATGATGTGGCGCGGGGTTCTAAACTGACCGTTAATGCCTGCTGTAGTGAGCTTGCTCAGCAAATACTCGTAAATGTCACCTTTTACATCGCTTTGGGTCAGTGGGAGGTCATCAACCATTTCAATGGCAGAGACTAATACCGATTCGTTTTTAATTTCTAAATCGGCATCTTGCATATACTCGCCAATATTGCCAAGCGCTTGCACTGTAGTGCCTTCATCCGCTAGGCCTTCTTCTACCGCTACTTGTCCTAGTTTGGCAAAGTATGGGTACACGTTGCTTTTTAAATGCTTGTGTAATTCAGTACCGCTTAAGTTTTTAAAGTTTTTCCAACGAAGTAATTGACCCTCATTCGTATTTGGGAATAGGCGGGCAAAGGATTTGCCTGTTCGCATCGCTTTGCGCTCAGCCACTTCTTCTTGCATGTCCAACATGCGAGCAAACATCAAATAACTGATTTGCTCAATTACCGTTAGAGGATTAGTAATACCGCCTGTCCAGAATTTTTCCCAGAGTCGGTCGATATTGTTTTTAATAGGGCCTGTTAGCATTTATGTAGTCTCTTTTTATAATATTTTTTATTGGGTAGGTGCTTGCGAGTCGTCATCGCGCACAAATGGTTTTAGTAATGTCACTAAGTCTTGAATTGATGATTGCTCAAAAACACCGTCCACACCTTCGTGCGAAATCGCAGTAAAGGGTGAATCATATAAGGTTTCAACGGTAATTGAGCCATGTTGTGCAATGTAGTTTTTAAGTAGGTTCATAAACTGCACTTGCTTAGCCGTAAGCGTTGGGTGAGCGTGCAAGAATGCTTTAAAGTGAGATTCGACAGCCTCGGCATCCAAACCCACTAACTCACGAATGGTTACATGAAGTTGGTCAGCGGTGCGACCATAAAAGTCATTTAAGGTGCGTAAATCAAAGCCTGGGTGAGATGTTAAGATAGTGGACGTTAATGTTTGTAGTTCGGCCTCAGTAACAGGGTCTCCATTGTGTACTTTTTTCAAGGTCGGATTAGCGCTTACCATGCTATCGAGTATTCCTTTTAAACGACGTCTATATGCCATTGCTTCATCGGTGCCAGCTATCGTGACAACGCGTTCGGTTTCGGTTACAAAGCGGTCGGCTGTTTTAGTCGTAGGTGTATAATTTCCCTCTGGTCCCGATGACTTTTTGTACTTCATAATACCGCGCAGTTCTGAGCGAGCCCAGTCCAAGTCATCTACGGTAGTATCTGTCCAAAACGCGCTGCCTTTTACTTTTTCAATCACTGTATCTTTTTGTCGCACTGCTTGAATATTTACCGCTAGCTTTTCTAACTGCAACACCAATGCATCACGGTTGTCCTCAAAGCAACTAGCTTGCTCTACTAAACATTGCGCTGTAATAGCAATTAGCTTATCCAATGAGGTGGCATGCTTGTCTCTGAGCACTCTAGCTGACATGAGCGGAGCAACGATTGTCTCTAAGTTATGCTGAGTTTGCGCTGTAAATTGTTTCAGTTGTTCCGTTTGCTGTAGTTCGTGTATCAACCTTAGATTTCGTTTAACGGCTACGCTGTCTTCTGGTAAATCATTGATGTCAGCTTTCATTTGCGCAATGGCAAGATCGAATCCGGCTGCATGATTCTTTTGAAACGATGCCTTTGCAAGACTTAAGCGTGCTTCAAATGTGGTTTGCAGTAAAGACTTACCACCGACATCATCGGGTTCTTTGTATTCCTCTTCAAAAAACTCGAAGTTACCGTAGTGGTCAAAAATAAAGAACTCACTTTTGTCTTGTCCGTTCCCAAATAAATTTGGACGTAAACGAGTGCCTCTGCCAATCATTTGCCAAAACTTAACCCATGACTTCACCGTTTTAGCGAAGACCAAATTAACGACTTCTGGCACGTCTATCCCGGTATCGAGCATATCTACCGAAATGGCAATTCTAAAATCGTTGTCCGCTCTCTTAAATTCTTTAATTAAGCTATCTACATGAGGGACTTTGTTATGAATGACTTTGCAAACCTTGCTTCCGTATTGGGGATATAGCTCACAAAACATTTTTTCAAGATGCTCGGCGTGCTCTTGTCGCTGCGCAAAGATAATGGTTTTACCCACAAGAGAGCCAGTTTCGTCTTTAATGCCATTATTGATAAGGTTTTCTAAAATGATTTTGTCCGTTTTTTCACTAAAAATCTTACGACCAATATCCTTGCCTGCGATGGTTGTGTTTTGCGCTTCTTCTAAGCCTAAGTCTTCTTCTAGTTGAAGCTGTTGCTCTTCACTTAAATCGTTGTAATGAATGCCTTCGCGTAAAAACTCGGTGGTTAAATCTTTCACCCTAAATGGCACGAGATACGGTGGCTCATTGTTAATCGCGGCATCTAAACCAAAATTGAACGTAGGATCATTTTCTTCACAATCAAACATAGTGTAAGTATGACGGCTGGTAAACTTGACAGGGGTCGCGGTAAGCCCTACTTGCAGTGAATCAAAGTAATCAAATAGGTCGCGGTATTTGTTATAAATAGAGCGATGGCTTTCATCAGCAATGATCAAATCGAAAAAGCCAACATCTAATTGCGCAAAGCGGTTCATCATGCCAGGGTAGGTAGCAATATAAATGCGGGCAGACTGGTCGATTGAATTTGTTTCTCCAATGACGCAACGCGGCTCACTTGGTAAGTTTTGCTTAAAGGCTTCATCGGCTTGTATACGCAGCTCTTTTCTATCACACAAAAATAAAGCTCGCTTCGCCCAACCGGTTCGTAGTAATAATTCTGCTAGGGCTATCGATACCCTCGTTTTACCGGTGCCAGTTGCTTGGATAATTAAGGCTTTTCGACGTTGGTTCTGAAAATGCGCGGCCACCGTCTTTATCGCTTCAATTTGATACGGTCTATCAGCAATGCTTAATTCAGGATTATGCTGTTCAAGCGCTGCAATACGATAATTACGCTGATAAATAAGATACTCAAGACTGTCTTTGCTATAAAAACCATACACTGGGCGATAGGTATTGTATTGTTTGTCATCCCAAATGAAGGTTTCATAGCCATTACTGTAAAAAATGACAGGGCGTTGATAACCCATTCCTTCTAATGCATCAGCGTATAGTCTTGCTTGCTCTCTTCCTGCTTGTAGGCTTTTGTTACCTGACTTTTTCGCTTCAACCACGGCGAGTGGCTGACCGTTGTCACCCCATAAAACGTAATCCACAAACCCTTTGCCAGAAGGATTGTTAGGGAACACGACCTCGTATTCCTGCCCAACTTTGTCTGGATTGCTTATATCCCAACCTGCCTGAATAAGCATGGCGTCAATGAGTTGTTGTCGTGTTTTTGCTTCGTTCCAGTTGAGGCTATCAGCTACCGCTTGGCTCTGTTGCTTGCGCTTAGTTTGCTCTGGCTCAGTCGGCTCTTCGGCCTTAGCAGCATTCTTGATACGCTCTTTTTCAAGCTCGGCAACAACGCGCTCCAATTCTTCTTGCTGCTTTTTTAGGTCCTTTTCATAAGCGCTTACAGACTGGTTAAGCTGCGACATCTTTTGAGTAGGATCAGGTATATCTTTAAACGGAGGAATATTTGATTGGCTTTTGCCATAATATTTAACGGCCATGTAAGTGGCCAATTGATGCGCGGTGCCCATGGCTATCTGTGCGCTTCGCAAATCACCCTCTGCACCATGTGCTGGGTCATTTCCTTGCACCCGTAAGAAATTGATTTGGTGAATAAGTGATTTACTTACACAGTCTTCGAATACGGGATTTTTGATTAAATCGTAAAAATTAGCGCGGGGTAAACGCGGTAAGCGCTCTTCCTTGTATATAGACTTGGTGACTTCTTCAGCGAATGAACGAGCTCGCGTTAATGCACTGCCAGGATCAATAAATAAAACAGCTTCAGCTAAACCTGCTAAATTGGCTAGCGTTTCATTATCTGATCTCAAAAATTCGAAGTTCATAGATTCCATAAGATTGTGTCCATTCATATTTGGGGTATAGCTAGCTTCATGCCAAGTTTTATCTAATGTCGTATTTCTTAATCCAATTATCTAAAGTTTGATAATTTTTGATGCCCAATAATGCGGCAGCTTTGGTTTTGCTACCATTACATAAATCCATTGCTTGAACAACATAATGATGCGTTAATTTACCAATAAGCTCATTTATATCAATACCTTGACTTATATTCTTGTCCATTATTTTCTCACTTTTAGTACCGGTACTCAAAAGTGATTGCGAAATATCTTCTTGCGTTAACGTATCACTAGCTTGCCATAGTGTAGCTCTAAGAATGGTGGATTGAAGTTCTCTTACATTGCCATTCCATGATTGCTTAGATATAAAATTTATTGCGTTAGCAGAAAATTTCTTATGTCGATATCCATCTTCGCTACTTGCCTCATGGTTAATCAGGTCAAGTAAGGCCTTGGCTAAATGCGATACGTCGCCAGCTCGATGTCTGAGTGGAGGTAGATGCAATACACCAATCGCAACACGATAAAATAGATCTTCTCTAAATCTGCCCTCAATAACTTCGTGTGACAAGTCTTTGTTAGTGGCAGTGATAATTCTTACATTTACTGTTTTTTCTGTGGTTGAGCCAACTGGCGTAAATGTACCTTGTTGTATTACGCGCAACAACCTAACTTGCGAGTCTAATGGAAGTTCGCCAAATTCATCAAGAAACAATGTTCCGCCATTTGCTCGGGCAAAGTAGCCGTCTTGCGACATGGTTGCGCCAGTGAAGGCTCCTTTTACATGACCAAATAAAGTAGTGTCAACGAGATCTTTTGGGATAGCACCACAATTCAAAACTAGTAAGGGTTTATCTTTTCTTCGGCTTGTATTATGAATTGCTTTTGCGAATAGCTCTTTTCCTGTGCCTGTTTCACCAGTAATAAGCACGGGGACATCGCGTTTGGCAATAATTGCAGCTTTTTGTTTCAGGGTTTCCATTTCAGCCGACTGCGTAATAATATCTGAGAAGGCTGCTGTATCTGGAGTTTCACCTATAAACAGTGATGATATTTTTTGTTTATTTGAATCTTTAGAAAAGTAAAAATCTGCGGCGACATCAAAAGGTAAGTTAGGCTCAATAACACCGTTTTCTCTGGTTGACTGTAGAAATTTAGTCTCGTACTTAGCCTTACCGAGCAGAATGGAGACGGCCGCCATTGCTGGAGTGCCTGAACTCACTTGGATCGTAATATTCGGTTTAGTCTTTGGTTTAGTTATGCCTTGTAGCAAGGTGTCCATTACATTATATATATCACCATAATGCGTTGGGTCTTGAAGGTTTATGTCATGCCGTTCAAATTTAATATCAAACTGTGAATTTAACTGCGAATAAAAAGCATCAACGTTTTCACCGGTGTAATTACTTAGCACGTAAGCTTTATCAAATTTACCGAAAGTTAAAATACTAACAAGTGGCCCCGAAGGTTCTTCAGGATCCATTCCTTTTAAGTCTGCACTACCAACCCAAGATATTAAAACTTTCTTTTTCATAATTATAATTGTTTAAATATAAAATATTTTGTACACATTACATTGTAATTACTAATATTGATAGCATAAGAGTTTTCGTTTTCAGTTTAATCAACTGTAATAGCTAGCTTTACATTCGTTAAATATTAGCTAGAAAGGGCTCCGTCAAAGTTGATAAACTTTAGCGTTAAGGCTGTCTGCTATTTGCAGTTGTTTGGCAACTCTTGTTTGTGGAGTAAAGCCATATCTTGCCTTGGGAGATGCACATGTCCATGCATGTCGCAGTTGATTGGCTATATGTGGGTGTTCGTTTGATAAATCCGAAAGAGGTTGCGCACATATCTCAAGGGTGAGTGAATCATGGTCAGCCACGCTACCAAGTGCAGTTCGGTTTAAGCTTGTAGAAAATGTTTGGGTTTTGCCTATATCGTGAAGCAATGCTGCTGTTATGGCAATATCGTACTCTGTTGTACCGTGCGTAAATTCCTTTGCAATTAAGTCAACTACCCCAAGGCTATGCGTTAATAAACCACCCAGGATATTGTGGTGGAAATTTATGCTTGCGGGGTTGCGAATGAATGGAACCATTACTTTGCTTTGCAATAACACACTGTGCACAAAGTGTTGGAGCGGCGCAAAGCTTATCTTGCTTGTGCAATCTAAGAGCCTAGGTAGGTCGTAGCCATCTACTAAAAGAGAGTAGGGGATTAAGCTAACATGCCTATTTTTCGCTGGTATTTCTGTTATTGGTGACACCATATCAGCAATAAAATAATATTGGTCATACCGTTTACGTCTAGCGCACTCAACTTGAATGGGGCTGTAGGGAGTTAACTTAGCTATAATTGGGCCCAGTTTGTCGGAGTAAATCGCGACTGTATCGAACGCATCTTGAATGATCACTTCCCAGTAAGGGGTCCCGTGTTGGGTTAATTTAGCGTTAAACCCCGCAATAAAGTAAAATCCGCAAAAGCGAGATAATCCATAAACCGAATTTAAAAAAGGTTGCTTTGATGATATCGAGCCAATCGAACTTTTTTGTTTTATCATTTTCTTACTCCCCTAAGTGTTTCTCTAAAAGTGATTCAAAAGCGCTTCCATCTTGACGAGTAAGATTAGGTACATAGCGTGAGTAAACGGTAAATAACATCATAGTGTTAGCATGCCCAAGTTGTTTGGCTATCCACTCAGGAGACTCACCAGAAGCAAGCCACAACGTTGCCGCAGTATGCCGGGTTTGATAGGGTTTGCGTGGGTGTAATTTCAATGTTGCTAACAGTGGATACCATACTCTGCGCGTTACATTTCTATGGGTTAAAGCTTTGCCTTGAAGATTACAGAACACATATTCAGATAAAATCTTTGCGGCTTTTCCTTGTGCTTGCAACGCGTCGAATACTTTATCACTCATCGCAATGTCTCTGATTGACTGGTCTGTCTTGGCGTTAGCTTCTTGTCTACCATCTACAATTGTCTCTCGTATCTGAATAACACGCCTTTCAAAATCAACATATTTCCACTTTAGTCCATCAATTTCACCTGTTCGCATCCCAGTAAAAAATCTTACTGTGTAATATTGTTTATAGTCAGGTCGAACGGCTTTTAAAATACAAAAGACTTCTTGCAAGGTAAAAGGATTGATATCCGGTGGTGTATTTTTCAATTGCTTTATGCCACGGAATGGGTTTCGCATATCAAAACGAATAGTGGCTTCGTTTAATATTGCTCTGAGTGTCGCCATTATTTTATTTATACGACCATTCCCCAGAGTTCTTTCGCCTTTATCGTCTAGATGTGTCGCCAACCAGCCTCGAAATGACAAAACGTCTTGACGTTGAATATCGCAAATTGGGCGTTCAGCAAGCTTCGGGAAAAGATATTTCTTTATAATGCTTACTTGATTAAGGCGATGTGATTCGCGCCATCTCACGTCATTTTCATCTAACCAAGTTTTGGTAAAAATACGAAAAGTAACAATTGAGTCGACCTCATTACTGGAGCGTACTTGTCGAGCTTGCAGAGCGCTTTTATCTAGCCCTATTGTCCCGAATTTCTCTAAGTTCTTAGAATTAGGGAAATGTATTTGTAGATCAAAATCGCCGTCTAGCAACGATGTATTTACTTTGTCTAATTTTAGTTTGGCTATCTTGCGATTGTTGCGTGTATCTTTTATGCCTAAGTGTTCTCTGAAGCGAATACCTTGATAGATAAACTCTATGAAGAGTATGTTGTTGTCTTTGCGAACGGAAAGTTTGGCTAACATGTTTTATCTCCTGATTAAATTAGAGGCATTGAAATGGCTATATCTGTATCAGCACACATCGACTTTTCAACTTCTTCCCAAATAAAAAGGAGTTTGCGACGGCCAAAAGCTCGCACGTAATGACGGCCTTCAAAGAGATGTTTGTCTATTAATTCATGTCTAATAGTTCTAGGGTGATAATGAATTCGCTCTGCTAACTGTTCTGTGGTAATGTAAGTTTTGTTCATATTATGCGCCTTGTAGTTAGTTATTGATAATTGTAGTTATCAATAAATCGAACTATACAGGGCAAAATGTATATTTCAAGTATTTTTTGATAATTAAAATTATCTAATGAGTGTTTTAATGCTTAAATTTAAGTTTAAAGCTCTTTTGGCAGAAAAAGAGTTTGAAGAGGGTAGAAGTATTACCATACAGGAAGTCAGCGAACTAACGGGTGTTAATAGAATGACCTTGTCAAAGTTAGCCAATCATAAAGGTCATAATGCTTCATCTGATGTGATAGATAAGTTATGTGACTATTTTGAATGCCCTATTCAAGATTTAGTTGAGCATATTCCTAATTCTAGTAAGAGTGATTAAAGTTCTGGGCAGCTGATTTTGGCTTCACGATTAGTTGCTGCTACTAAATTTCAGATTCCGCATACAACGTCTCAGTTTAATCGTTGATAAGACGTGTAGGGTGAAATAGTGCTTGTCTAAATGGAAATAAGGAAATCAAATTGGCCATATACAAGATAGAAAATAAAATGCTTACGCAGGTTCAAAGAACTACATTTGGCGACGCTGGAGTATTCGAACGCCAGCACCTTCAAGCGATGTTGCGTGATCAAATCGAAATAATTTCACCTGATACAATGATTGTCTCAGAAGAGTTTGGTGAATGGGAAGAGAGCAAGCGCCGTATTGACTTATTGGGGATACGGACGGATGGCTCTTTAGTCGTTATTGAGCTAAAGCGCACCGAGGATGGCGGTCACATGGAGCTTCAAGCCCTTAGGTATGCTGCTATGATTTCTACGCTAACGTTCAGTAAGTTAGTAACAATCTTTAAGCAGTATATGGATAATCGAGGTATAGAAGCAGATGCACGTGAGCAATTACTGAGTTTCTTAGAGCTTGATGAGCCTGATGATGACAATTTTGCGCAAGAAGTAAAAATAGTGCTGGCGTCTGCAGAGTTCTCAAAAGAGCTAACAACGTCAGTTATTTGGTTAAATGATTTCGGTCTTGATATCAAATGCGTAAGAATGCATCCCTACGAAAATGGTGATCAGCTTTTATTAGACATACAAACGGTAATACCGGTTCCGGAAACAGCTGACTATCAAATTAAGATACGTGAGAAAAAGCAGCAAGAAAGAGCTGCTCGTTCTCAGAATCGAGATACCACAAAGTTTGATTTAGAAATCGATGGGAAGAATTTCGCGAGCCTAAATAAACGATGGCTTGTGCATGCAGTTGTTTCTGGAATCGTTGGCAGTGGAGTGAGCCCAATAGAAGTTCAAGAGTATGTAAAGTCTATCCCAAGTGGGAGGTCAAAGTTGTTTGAAATTTTTGATGATGAACTGACTGAGATTCAATTGAAAGAGCTAATTATGCTAGAAGATGTTGGTGGAAAACATGCTAGAACTGCTCGCTTTTTTTGTAATGCAGGTGAGTTTTATATTTACGACGGTAAGACTTATGTTCTAACTAATCAATGGGGAAATGGGACCTTAGAAATGATCAAACTACTTGCTGATAGATATCCAAGCCTTAACATTAAGTTTGGTGCTGTGTATTCATAAGTAAAAAGAGCCAAATATGCAGCACAAATGCCCTATTAAAAGACGTAGCGTAAGATTGTTGACCGCGATCCACGAACTGCACAAACAAGGTTATCAAAAGCTTTCCTGTTACTTCTATATGAGCTCCTCTGGGGCGCATTGGCGGCTAGAATTAAAGCACTACGATGACTTGTACGAAGACGAAAAGGGTGAAATACGGCAAGAAGTAAATAATGATGCTGAAATTGCAAATCATTCTTCAGGTCAAAATGGCAATGACTATTTTGGATGGGAAGACGGGAAAAATGCAAATGTGAGAGAGCTTGCTGAGCTTATTAAAAGGCGCTTCCCTAGGTTAGTAGAGCGCTGCAAAGGAAATAACTTTGAATATGTAGGTTGGTTTGCATATATGTTGGGAGAGGCTGAACGTGAAAAGTTACCAGTATTCTTTTTAGAATTTAACGAACCTGAAGTTGGTCAAATATTTAGTACTCTGGCTGGTGAAAAACTAATTTCTCCACCTCACACAAAACTGCAAGTAAAACATGAACTGAAATGGTTGTGGGTTAGCTTTTTAGATATCTCTAAAGATTGGCATACTGCATATAGACCGATAATCGATGCTCTAAGAACCCGCGCTATTTCTAGGTACCCTAAGTATCCTTCGCATACAAAAGACATAATGCAGTATGGCGCATATTGGGAGGGAGCTGTGTATTATTTGCAAAAACTGATGGGCTATAGAAGTGAACATGACTATATTCATGATCGCGTTTATACAAACACTCGCTGGCGAGAGTTTGAGGCTATATACAACTCAGAAGGACAGTTGCATTTATTTGATGCTCACATGGGGCGCCTGGCATTAATAAATAGTAGGGCAGAGATGAATCCAAAGCTTATAAAAGAATGTGAAAAATCGCTCACAGATATTACGTCAATGTACCGAGATAAGGAATATCCAAATCCAAATCCGTTTTTTGGTGGTGATAATCCATTGCATTTAAGTCGTCTGCGAGAATTTAACGAAACGTTCGTGAAATTTTAAGCACTAACTTCCAAACAAATTGTTGGGGTTTTCTTACTCATAGTTCTCATAGAAAGCCCAGTAGATGGAACATTGATGAATATTTTAATAATGCCAAACATTGTGGTCAATATTTACTAGCTTTGCACTTCTAACAACTTCCACCTGCTGCAGAGTGACAATAAAGTATCATCCTCAACAATATAATTTCATACTTTCACGCTCTGAGATGTTGGATTTTCTAACGGCAAGATTACGGCAAAACCTGCCGTTCGCCGTTCAAATTCGTGTGAGAGCTTTGTGCCATAAGGCGACGTAGATGGGGTCTTTCTTGACTGGCTGCTGACATCCAAAACCGGTCGTTCGAGACATGGCACCTAAAGACAGCAGGTGCGACATTGCTGACGTAAGCAATGTCGGTATATCAGTCTAGCAGCCATCAGCAAGCAGCGTTTAAACATGACCCAACACGGCAAATACGATATGAATAGAAGACGCATGCCATTATAATAAAGGGCGAGATGGCACAACCGTAAACCGGCGTGCCATGTATTCTGCTCACCCATCAATTTCATTTGCAAATTAGTGGCACATATCACATCGCTGCGCCTCAACCTTACAATTTTTTCGGATTGCAGGGCGCCCCTCCGCCTAACAGTAACCTTAGAGCACAAGTGATGGCATCAAAGCGTGGAAATAACAGCCCTAAACTCGTAAATAGAGGAGACAGATAATCTGATAAGCCTAATCACGCGAGGAGCATGAGTCTGGCTCGCCGGTCACGGAATACTTTGTAGTTATCCGCTTTCTTGGAATGGTTTTCAACACTTCGAAGAGCAAATTACGGTTCATCAACTTATCTGCACTGACGATCCGTTTTGCTCAACGAGTGGTCAAACACCGTATAATTTTACATCATTACTTTCCCAATTTTTTGACTGACTCACCTGCAATACCAAAATGTTGCTTGGGCATTTCATTAATAATTATCCGAACACTTGGCTTGGGTGCACCAATCGCGCGCACAATGGCATCTGTTACTTCGCTGATGAGCGCTTCTTTTTGCTCGTCAGTTCTTCCTTCAATAATATTTATTTGCGCTATGGGCATCTCTATATTTTCCTATTTTGTACCTAGTATGTGACTTTAAGCTAGTATTTTAATAACAACTCTTTTAGAAACCTTGTGGCCCTTGGCATAGCAATATAGGTCAACAGCAAAACTTGAGCCGCTGGCATAATTAAACTGTGTAAGCAAATATTCAAACCTCGTTACCAGACTCACAAATATCGCTTTTGCCAAAGTGTAAGCGTTAATGCCCTCTTTATCATTCAATTGCTGTATCTATCTGTTTATGCTAAACAAATTTTCCAGATACGGTACCCAGCCCCTGATAACGAACACAAAACGAGTCACCTTTATTCACTTGCACCGCGGCAGTAATTGCGCCAATCATAATGAAGGTGCCTGCAGGGATGTGTTCACCTCGTTCTGCCAGCATATTAGCTAGCATGGCAACAGACGATGCTGGATGGCCCAATACAGCAGCGCCAGCTCCTAGTTGCACGACCTCACCGTTGACTTCCATTACCACACCCAAGTTTTTCAAATCTAGGTCTTCAGGTTTGGCCATTGTTCCGCCAGCCACAAAACGACTGGACGAGGAGTTGTCGGCAATGACACTTTTTAGGTCAAATTTGAAATCTTTGTATCGGGAATCTATGATTTCCACCGCAGGCATTACAAAATCAGTGGCGCGTAAAACGTCACCGATATGGATCCCGGGTCCCTTCAAAGGCGCTTTGGTTACAAAGGCCAGTTCAGCTTCAACTTTTGGATGGATCAGTTCATCATGCTTTATTTGCCCACCATCCGGTATTGAGAAATAGTCTGCCAAAAAGCCATAACAGGGCTTTTCTACACCCATCTGCGCCATTTTGGCCCAAGACGTTAAGCCCATTTTCATGCCTACAATTTTAGTTCCGCGGGCTTCCTTGCGGCGTCGAATTTCCCACTGGATATTGAAAGCATCCTCATAGGTCATATCTGGAAAGTCGTCGGTTATTTTGGTTACTTCATAGGCCTGCAACTCGGCATCTTCAAGATGTTTGGCAAGCTCTTCAACTTGTTGTTTTTTCAAATTTCCCATTATATCAACCCCTTATCTTTAGCCATTGTTAACGCTAAATCTTCAATCATATCTTCTTGTCCACCAACAGTACCGCGCTTGCCTAGCTCTACTAAAATATCACGTGCCTGGATGCCATATTTTGCTTCTGCACGCTGGGCAAATAACAAAAAGGAACTATAAACACCAGCATAACCAAGCGTTAGTGCGTCGCGGTCAACCCGTATTGGGTGGTCCATTAACGGGACAACTAGATCCTCCGCCACATCCATTATCTTATACAAATCAACACCATGAACAGCTTGCATACGATCCAGTACCGCTACAAAGACCTCTAAAGGCGTGTTACCTGCTCCAGCTCCTAAACCGGCAACCGAACCGTCAATGCGGTTAGCCCCTGCATCGACTGCTGCTAACGAGTTAGCAATAGCCATTCCCATATTGTGATGACCATGAAAACCCAGTTCCGTTGCCGGATTAAGGTTAGCCCGCAAAACACTGATTTTATGCGTGACTTCATCAGGCAACATATAACCGGCGGAATCTGTGCAATAAATACAGTTGGCACCGTAACTCTCCATTAATTTAGCTTGTTCCAGAATTTTTTCAGCACTGACCATGTGGGCCATCATTAGGAAGCCAACTGTGTCCATTTTCATTTTTGCCGCCAAACCAATATGCTGTTCAGACACATCTGCTTCAGTACAATGAGTGGCCACTCGGATGGTGTGGACGCCGCAATCGCGAGCCATTTTTAGGTGATCAACCGTTCCAATTCCAGGCAACAATAAGGCCGATATTTTAGCGTTTTTCATCTTAGGCACTACCGCATTGAGATACTCTTCATCTGTATGGGCTGGAAAACCGTAGTTTAACGATGCTCCGCCTAAGCCGTCTCCATGGGTAACTTCAATTAGCGGAATACCGGCTTCATCTAATCCGGTCGCAACAGCAACCATTTGATCTATCGATATTTGATGTTGTTTGGCATGCATACCATCGCGCAGGCTCATGTCATGGAGCGTTACTTTCTTACCTTTTAAGTCCATTACTTTAACCTCTCACTGGTAATTTGATTGTCTGGTTATAAGATTCTTCGGCGAACATTTCTGCAGTGCGCAGCGCGGCGGCCGTCATTATGTCGAGGTTTCCTGCGTATTCAGGCAAAAAATCACCCAAACCTCTTACTTCCATAAATACTGAGACTTTGTTACCATCAAAAACAGGGCCATTAACTAATTTATAACCGGGTACGTATTTCTGAACTTCTTTAACCATGTTGTGCACCGACTCGATTATTTTAGCCTGATCGGGTGATTCTTTAGTTAAACAGTGAATAGTGTCACGCATCATTAATGGTGGCTCGGCAGGGTTGATAACAATTATTGCCTTACCCTTTTTCGCGCCACCAACTTTTTCAACAGCGCCCGAAGTTGTGCGAGTGAACTCATCAATATTTTGACGCGTGCCCGGCCCAACAGAACGAGATGACACAGTGGCAACAATTTCGCCATATTCGACTTCTTGCACTTGCGAAACAGCCGCAACCATCGGAATAGTAGCTTGTCCACCACAAGTGACCATGTTGACATTCATTTCCAGTTTTTCGGCATGCTGTTTCAGATTAACTGGAGGGACACAAAATGGGCCAATAGCTGCTGGCGTTAAATCAATCATGATGACTCCAAGCTCATTAAGCTTGCGGCTGTTTTCAGCATGCACATAGGCTGATGTGGCATCAAACGCAATTCTAATATCATCCTCAATGACTTTTTCCAGCATGCCATCAACACCCGTGGTCGAAATTTTAATACCCATTTCTGCAGCTCGTTTTAAGCCTGCAGATTCAGGATCAATTCCTACCATCCAAACCGGCTCTATCCAGTCTGAACGCATTATTTTCATCAGTAAATCAGTGCCGATATTACCCGGACCGATAATTACCGCTTTTAATTTTTTAGACATCGTTAACATTCCTATAGTTAGACAAAACGGACGGAAGCGTTGCCAATTCCACCAATGCTGACACTCATGAAATCACCTGCTTTAACCGGTTCTAGCGGGACTAAAGAACCTGACAGGATCACTTCCCCTGCTTTAAGCGGAATACCGAACTGCCCCAGTGTGTTGGCTAACCAGGTCACACAATTAACCGGACTGCCGAGCGCCGCAGCGCCGGCTCCGGTAGATATAATTTGGCCATTTTTTTCAACCACCATTCCGCAAGTCGAAAGATCGACCTTGCTTGGGCTAACCGCTTTGTCACCTAAAACAAAAAGGCCGCATGAAGCGTTGTCGGCAACGGTGTCTTGAATTTTGATATTCCAGTCTTCAATACGGGAGTCGACAATTTCGAAGCACGGTATGACACATTCGGTTGCGGCCAATACATCAGCATTGGTAATGCCTGGGCCAATCAAATCTTTTTTAAGGATAAATGCAATTTCTCCCTCAGCCTTTGGCTGGATCAGCTTTTCGGAGATCGGCATTTCTTCACCTTGGCTATAAGCCATATCATCGGTGAGATATCCAAAATCAGGCTGATGAACATTAAGCATGTCCTGAACAGTTTTAGAGGTAACCCCTATTTTTTTGCCAATAATTTTTGCACCCGCTTGCACCCTGCGTTCGACCATTCGTAGCGAGATGTGGTAAGCATCTTCAATACTAATGTCATTGAAACGCTGAGTTAAAGGCTTGACTGTTTTCCTTTGTAAAATCGCGTTGTAGAGTTCGTCCCCACAAGCCAGAATTTGTTGTTTATTCATAATGTTCTCAGTCTCTTGCTAATTTGTTTCGGCTTCTGCCAGAAAATCTACCACCAGTTTAGAAAAACGTGCGGCATGTTCTATTTGCGTCCAATGTCCACAATGACCAAACATGTGTAGTTGGGCATTGGGTAGCCACTCGAAAAGAGTCTGGCTGGTTTGCAATGGAATGACTTGATCTTCTCGTCCATGCAAAATCAGCGTTTCGTGCGTGAGAGCCCGTATGTCACTTTCTTTACTTTCTAAGGCATCTACCCATCGCTGTCTAGGCGCTGGAAACATAGAAGAAAACGATTCTTGAAAGCCCGGCCGTATACTAGCTTCATAGCGCAGTACAGCCAGTTCATCTGTTACTAAGTTTCGGTCATAGGCAAAAACATCAAGTAAGCCTTTCATTGTTTGCAACGACGGTTCATAGCCCCAAACGGCATTGAGCCCAGGGGTGAGTTTAAATGGCACACCTACACTCCCCATTAACGCCAAACGACGCACTCGCTGTGGAAAGCGGATAGCCAGCGCTAGCGCGAGCCCTCCACCAAAAGAATTACCAATAAGATCTGTGCGTTCTATACCTAGTACATCTAGTAAGTCTATAGTGTGGTTTATCCAACGGTCGACGTTACACAAGCTACTCGCTGGCCTTTCGGTATAGCCAAAACCGAGCATGTCTGGAGCTATTACCCGGTGGTTTTTGGCCAGTTCCGGCATAGCCAGACGCCAATTTGCCCAGGCTGTTACTCCAGGGCCGGAGCCGTGGATCAGCATGACTGGCGCGCCGGACCCGATATCGTGAACATTAGTTTTTACACCTTTTACATCGATCATCTGTCCGATTTCTGGATTGTTAATATTTGTCATAAAATTGTCCTTTAATGTCGGTGTATTTGTCATTTTCGGTTAACCTGTGCCGCGGTTTATAGCTTGATACAGATATTCTTCAATTCAGTATAAAACTCGAGGCCATGAACACCGCCTTCGCGACCAATACCTGATTGTTTTGCACCACCAAACGCGGTTCTTAGATCACGTAAAAACCAACTATTTATCCATACCAAACCTGACTCTATTTGTTCGGCAACTCGGATTCCCCGTGCACTATTTTCTGTCCAAACTGCCGCGGCTAAGCCATAGTTGGTGTCATTTGCCAGTGCTATAACCTCTTCTTCAGTATCAAAGGGGCGAATATGGCAACAAGGACCAAAAATCTCTTCTCGTATTACACGTGCATCGTCGGCAAGTCCGGTCCAAATTGTCGGCTCTATCCAAGCACCATCATTAAGGTCCTCACCCATATCAGGTATTCCACCGCCGATTTCAACAGTGGCGCCTTCTTTAACCGCTAATTGATAATAAGAGTGAACTTTCTCTCTATGTTTAAGACTCACTAGCGGACCGAAATTGGCTTCTATATCTTCAGGACGACCTAATTTTAATTGCGCTACACCTTCCTTCATTCGTTTTACGAAGATGTCAAAAATGGACCGCTCAACGTAAACTCGTTCAGTACCAAGACACACTTGACCACAGTTATCAAACGCCGAGCGCATTGTGCCCTCAATAGCTTTTTCTAAATCACAGTCAGCGAAAACAATACCTGGATTTTTACCGCCGCACTCCATAGAAATATTACGCAAGCCAAAAGAAGCTGCTTTCATAATAGTTTCGCCAGTAGAGGTTTCACCGGTAAATGTTATTGCATCAACCAAAGGATGACTGCTTAAAAATTGACCTGCAGAATTTCCACCAAAGCCATGTACCACGTTAAATACACCAGGTGGCACACCACATTCGTTCATAACGTCACCAAGTAATGTGGTAGTGGCAGGTGTTTCCTCTGAAGGTTTTACAACAACGGTATTGCCGCAAGCCATGGCCGGCCCAACTTTCCATGTCATTAACAATAAAGGTAGATTCCACGGAGAAATAACCGCAATCACTCCTTTAGGGGTGCGTTGACCAACATTAACAGCCCCTTTACCGTCCGGAGTATCAAGCCGGAAGCTTTCGGTCGGATGATTCGCCAACGTTTCAGCAAAGGCTTTAAAGTTAGCCGCCCCTCTCGGAATATCAATATGACTTGCCATACTATGAGGCTTGCCGGTATCCAAACATTCAGCATGTAAAAATTCGTCAAAACGCTCGTTGATTCGGTCGGCGACTTTATTCAGTAACACAGTACGTTCTGCTTGAGTAAATTTTCCCCACGGACCTTTCAGTGCCGCTTTGGCAGCTTGTACCGCTGCATCAACTTCCGCTTCGCCCGCTTCATGAATATTACCTAACAAACTGTTATCTACTGGACAGCGATTCTCAAACGTTTTTCCACTTTCAGACGCAACATATTTGCCATTAATAAAATGCTTATATTCTTTCATTGTTATCTCTTTCAACCTTCTACATTTTTGACTTAATTAGATTCAGAAGAGCGCTTCTCGCTAAGATTCTGTTTACGTTAAAACTGATAAAAATCTTTCGTTCAATACGCGGTCGTGATAGAAGATGGCTTTGCCTAAATCTTCTGCCTTCCATGTGACGGGGTTGTGGTCAGGGTAGTTGTAATCACCCCCTGCAAATACTTCAGTGCGATTACCTGATGGGTCAAAGAAATAAATTGTTTTACCGTGCGTTAAACCATGGCGCGTTGGGCCTATATCTATTGGTACATCCTCCATAGATATCAGGTCAGCTGCTCTCAAAACATCTTCCCATGTTTCTAAATAAAACGACGCGTGATGGAACTTGCCTTTTTCTTCATGCATGATAAATGCGACGTCGTGAGCTTTAGTAGAGAGCGATAAAAATTGTGCTATCCGATTACCGTCAGGTTCAATGACTTGTTCCGCCAAATAGAATCCTAGTACGTTCACAAATAAATCATAGGTTTCATCAAGTGCATCGCCATAAAACAAACAGTGGTCGAATCTGACCGCTTTCATGCCTTTCAGGCCGCGGGGCCAAGCTTCAGGATTGACTTCATTTAAGCCCCATTTGCCGGTATATTTTTTATCGGTGTATAACTCAAAGCAATGTCCCGACGCTGAGGTAAATTGAATTCGTCTACCGCAATCTTTTAAGTCGCCCGCTTCAAGATGCGTAACCGTTAAACCAAATGCAATTAAGTCTTTTTCAAGTTGATTTAAAGCATCTTCGTCAACGACCTTGAAAGCCATAAAGTCGCATCCTGGTTCATCCGCTTCGCGCAAAACCACAGAAAACTTATCTACTTCACTCCAAGCTTTTAAATACACTCGGCCTGATTCATCTCTATCTGTTTCAATAAGACCTAGCAAATCAACATAGTGTTTTAATGCTTCTTTCATATCCAGTACACGTATTTGTACATGCCCTGGTCTCATTACACCTTTTTTCATTTTGAAACCTCATTCAGTTGCGTATTTTGGTAAGCTACTATTTCAATAGAAGCATTTGGTTTGGGTGCGCATTCAATGATTAAGTCACTTTCTGGCTTTATACGACAAGCCAATGCATACCCATTATCTTTTTGTTCAACAGTCACATGTGCTTTGCTCATGCGACCATAATCTGCTTTTCCCGAAATAATACTGACTCTACACACCCCACAACCGCCGCCTTTACAACCTACTGGAACGCATGTTTTGCCAATACGCTGCATGGCATGAAGTACATATTCGTCTTCACGACAAAAAAACTCCTGTTTGCTGGTGTTGTCGGTTATAGTGAATTCACGCATTATTTATCTCGGATTAAATCTTTTTAAATAGTGCTGAGCGATTGTCTTCAGCGCCGTCGGCTGCGGTTATGAATTTCTCCATAAATATGTCTTTTTCAAACAGGCGGCCCTGCATTAAGGCACTAATGGCGGCATCTATCATTGGTGGTGGTCCACATAAATAAGCCTTATGATCTGCAAAACGACCATCAAAATGTTCTTTAGCCGCCTCGTGTACGAAGCCTTTAAAACCTTTCCAAGATTCATCTTCATTGGCATCGTTAAGCGCTGGAATATAAGTAAGGTTGGCGTGTTTTTCGGCAAGCGCAGTAAATAAGTCTGCGTTATAAAGCTCAGCCTGATTCCGTGCCCCTTGTAACAAAGTGATTTGACGTTGGTCTCCGTTTTCCAAAAGATCTAAAATCATGGATTGAGGACTCGATAAACCTGAGCCTCCCGCAATAAAAATTAAATCACCAGGTAGAGAGCTTCTGACAAAAAACTGTCCGTATGGCCCTGACAAAGGCAGGGTTTCACCTACCTTTAGTTGTTCATGAATATAGCTGGTGCCCACCCCGCCTTGTACATGGCGAATATGTAGTTCAATTTCTTGGTTGTTCGATGGTGGGTTAGCAATAGAAAATGCTCTCACACCATCGCAGCCAGGAATAAGCAAGTTAATATATTGGCCCGCTTGAAAGGTCATAGCACCGTCTAACGAAAGATGAACACCTTTAATAGTGGGTGAAAGGTCGACAATTTTGGTCACGGTTGCGGTAAAATCTTCCACTGCATAACCTTCAAAATCATCATCAACGTCGATATCGGCCTCAATGGTGACATCGCTTTCTACTGTTGCGCAGCACGCTAGTACCATGCCGTCATCACGCTCTGAATCCATTAATGCGAAAGGCGATGCATTACCAACATCCACGTCACCGTCAATTACCGTAACTTTGCATGTAGCACATAAGCCATGACCACATGCAAATGGGATCCACACCCCTTGGCGCAGGGCTGCTTGCAAGATCGTTTGACCTTCTTCTACCTCGATTTGCTCGCCTGTAGGTTCCACTGTTACCGTATATGTCATAATGAATTCCCTAAAAATTTACGTTATAGAGGCCGTTTAAGCCAGGTGTGGTCATAGTGAGCATGCTTTTGTGATCAATCCCTTGAGCTAACAAGGTGTCTGATTGGGTAGGCTCAAAAGATTCACCATTTAGCGTCCATTGTATGTCGTCATATTTTACTTTTGCGCTCTCGGGATGCGGAGCGATTGCCGGTTGTATGTGTGATGCGAAAACTTCGGGCAGGGTTGCGTCGGGCGAGACCAACAGTGCAAATGGTGCGCAAAACATTATGTGATTTTGCCAATGAACGTAAAGCAGTTGCATACCGTTGAAGTTTTCTACAAGGTCGTTCGGTACTGCTGTGTATTCTGAAATTGCTTTTACAGCCATGATTTTCCCCTCTTTTGTAAATTTATCGGGCAGTTCACCTACCCGACAATTGATTTGCAGTTGCTATTTATCAACTATGCAGCGTCGTTATCTTTGTTTAATGGCTTGATGCCTTTAATTTCATTCCAGCGTTTTTCATCAGGCGAACCAACATAATCAAAGTTATCTTCACCAATATTGATGTGGTAGTGCTTAGTTAACACGTCTGGTAAGTCAGGGCCGCCGCATTTGCCTTTATATATTTGATGCACTGGTAGCACCGCTTGGACATACTTAGCAGGTTCGTCGGTAAAGATTTCGCAACATGCTTCAGAGCAAAAGTGGTAACGTTCTCCCTCATGCACGGTGTCGCAGTGACTAAATGCCGTTGGATCTTCTGTCTTGGTAAATAAAACCGGCACTTGGCAAACTTGACATAGCTGAGGTAGCGTATTGTTATAAAAACGCTCACCTTTTTTATGCTGTGCATCCCAATGTTCAAAACGAGGACGGTAGTATTTGTCAAAAGTGTTAGGGTATTTCTCAGCTAGCCATTCCATCTCTTCTTCTTTCGGGATCCAAGTATGGAAGTTCGTTGCCTGACCATACTGGTAGAAGGTGGTCCATAACTGATGGCTAATATGCTCTTTGGCAGCGTTAGCAACATCCTGGTACTTAGGCGGCTTGATACCGTAGCGAGCTAACTCTTTAAACAAGGCACCACCGCTTTGCTCGTAATAAACTTCCCAAGCTTCTTGCCAAGACATAACTTTGTTTGGCAGCATGTAGTCCATCATCATGCTAACTAAGCTAAGGAGACGGAAACCACGCCAGAACCACTTGTCTATCCATTTTTGAACAATTGGCACGTTATCTTCGTGCTGCTCAAGCATGAATTTTATTATCTCTAAACCCAGCGTCATATGACGTGCTTCGTCAGATTGCGCTGAGAAGCCAAAGGTTACCGTTGCCATATCTCCGTTGTAAGCTGCACCCGACATAAATGGCACAAACAATAGGTTGGTTAGCACGTACTCAAACGAGAACGAGATGGCGGTTAAGAACTCAAATGGTCCTGCAGAACGAGCATCGTCAAAGAATGACTTAGGCACTGACAAAAACCATACGCGGTCATGCATCAAAGGCGCATCGTGCAAGCCATTAAAGTGCTTGTTGTAGTGGCTCATCGCATGTTGCTGGGTTTGTGAGTGACGCAGTTCATCTATTGCTTGCATTTGACAAGCAACCCGCGCTCCCGCTCCGCTGAATTGACGCCCAACTTTTGAATATCCTTGAAAAGCTGCGTATTCGAGTGGCGATACGCCGCTTAAAAATAGTTTTAGTGAGTTAACATATCTAGCATCTGAAATGTTTTGATGGCCATTATTTTGGGCAAAAGCATCAAAAATAGCGTAAAGCTTTTTCTCTTTCTCAGCTTGATATTTCCAGTACGAGTCCATGGTAAGGCGGAAAGGGTCTTCCCAGCCATCCCAATCGACTATTTTGATGCCTTCAAAATCTTCATGTGGGAAAATATCAGATTTTTTCTGATAACTAGGTTCCCAGTCCATATCTCGAGTTAAGTATTGATACTTTTGCTTTAAATTTAGTTTCTTAGTAGCAGTCATTAGTTACTCCTGATTAATTCCACGAAAGGATAAAATGGTCGTCATCTTCATCAACATTGCCGCCAATACTGATGACATCTAGCAGCATTTCTTGCACATCCCACTCACGATTTAGTTTTTCTTCCATTGTTTCTCGAGTAATCACCAAGCGTTTATCAGCCTGGATCCGAATCATCGCAGGCTGATGTTCTATTTCAGCATGTGGGTTATCTTCACTAATCGCTTCTACTAAGTAACGTGCGTTTTCGTTGTCTTGAAATGCAATAAATACATACTGGTTCATGATGTAGCCCCTGTTGATTGAAGACCTGTCTTTTTCAATAAGGCAGCGAGCTCAGCTTGAATTTTAGAAAGAGACTCTTTGCCAACGGTCTCTAGGGCAATAGGTTCTAGCGCTTCGAATACGCGCGGCTCCCAATGGTTGACCCAAGCTTGAATGGTTTCCTTGTTATAATCAGATTCTGCGACCGCAGTCTTAATAACGGCAACAATCCAACGTGTGGTGTCTTTATTCCAGTCGCGCATAAACTCAGTTAGCATGCCAACGTCGCGTGCGCCCATTTCACTAAACCATTCATCGAGTGCTTCATATGCGAATGAAAAAAGCACTTTGTCTATTAGTAAATTCTGTAGCAGTGTTGACTCAAACCAGTCGCTAACGACCATCGAATCTTCGGCGAGCTTGCGCATGGGTTGCCACATTGGGTCATCCATCCAAAATGCTTTACTAGTATGTAATGCAGTACCGGTATTACCATCGATCATTAGTGCGATGCGCGATAAATATTGACCAATACCAAGATGATCCATAGCTTGATAAATATGTGCTTGTGCAACTGTGGTGGCAATCGAGTCAGCGGCAACCATGCTGTTATTCATATTTGCTGATTGGTTCAAATGACGAAATGGCACTAAATATTTAAGCAATTTATGATGAATACTTTCGTCTAAACTAGATATGAGGTCACGTTTTTCGCAAAACTTAAAGCTCGACTCAGCGTTTTCTTGCATTTTGGCTCTGCTGCCTACATACGCACCATAATAAAATTGTCGAGGATCGCTGATTGCGTACCAGTCCTCCATTTTAAGCACAGTACGACTTGGATCGTTTAGCTGCTTGTCGGGTTCCCACAATGGTTTGTAGTGGAAGTTTTCAGTCGCTTCAATATCATAACTTGCCTCTTGATAACGTGTTGCAGGCTTATCACCAAAGCGACGCTTAATATGACTATAGGTGTTCCGGATTGTAGAAACGGAACTGGTTTTTATCTCAACGCTCATATTCTCTACCTTGTTAGGTTAATCAATTTCATTTAAATCTAAACTTTTTTGGTGTCGCCAAAGCGCCACTTTTGGTTGTCCTGGTCGATTTTCTTAGACATTGCTTCGTCCATGTGAACGACGTTATTGTGTTTGCAAAAAAGCTCGAAAGCTTTTTTAGGCAACACCAATTCAACAAACAAGTCGGGGTATTCAATGGCAAAATCGAATTCAACGAATGTATCTTCAGGTGCACTGCGTACCCGCACGTAGCGAGTCAATGCGTTAAATTTGTCTTTGTTTAAATTAGTAATCATGTTAGCCGCTTGCATTAGTTATGTTGCTCATATGTTAATGACACATATAGCAACAGCTGTGCCAACGGCCGTTATTTCTTTTTCGGGCTGTGCCCAACTAATTGATTTTATTAATTAAATATGGAATTTTGAGTGTCTTTTAGTGGGTTTTCAACATTAAAAATGTTAATGATTTAATGAATAAGTGAAAAAATTTAATCATATGGTTAAAAATTACTTTATTGGGTGTAGTATAAAAAGGCTGTAGTCACTAACAGAAAGTAATCCTTTGTTTAACTCACAACACTGTAAAGTTTAAAAACCATCGTAAAATTTTTTTGGGGAAGTAAATGAGTAGCGATTTTAAAGAAGAAGACGTTGAGGCCGATATGACGGATTTGACTGACCTCATCAGGTTTAGTCACGAAGATGGCAAAGTTTGGTTTGGCGAACAGCGAATGTTGCTAATGCATGTGTCGGCCATGGCGGCATTTCGTAGAGAATTACTGAACAGTATTGGTGTTGAACGGGCCAAAGGTTTCTTTTTACGGCTTGGCTATCAAAGCGGGTTAAAAGATGCTGAACTTTCACGTCGCTTACGACCAAACTGCAGTGATATCGATATTTTTCTTACCGGGCCGCAATTGCATTCTCTTAAAGGCATGGTAAAAGCTAACCCATTAAAAATAGATATAGACCAAAAAAATGGGCATTTTTATGCCGAAATTGAATGGCTCAACTCTTGGGAAGTGGAAGTTGTAAAGACTGAACTTGGCCAAATGGATGAGCCCGCCTGTTGGTCATTACTTGGCTATGCATGTGCCTTTACGTCATCTTTTATGGGGCGTGAGATTATATTTCGAGAAGTCAGTTGTCGTGGCTGTGGTGACGACCGTTGTTTAATTATTGGCAAGCCGGCTCAAGATTGGGAAGATCATGAGGAATTCGCGCAATACTTCAAGGCAGAGCCAATTATTGAGCAGCTCTACAGTTTGCAGTCTCAAGTTAATTCACTTCGCAGCAATTTAGAGCGCCAGCAAGGTCAATATTACGGAATAGGGCAATCGGCTTCCTATAAAGAAGCCTGCATTAAAATTGACAAAGCCGCTCAAGGCAAGGTATCGGTGCTATTGCTAGGTGAAACCGGTGTAGGTAAAGAAGTTATCGCTCGCAGCGTGCATTTGCGCAGTAAGCGCGCAGAGCAACCCTTTATTGCCGTAAACTGCGCCGCAATCCCACAAGAGCTGATTGAGGCTGAATTATTTGGCGTGGAAAAAGGCGCATTTACGGGTGCTAATCAGTCACGTGCGGGGCGTTTTGAAAGAGCAGACAACGGCACCATTTTCCTTGATGAGGTGGTTGAATTAACGCCACGAGCACAAGCTACCTTGCTCCGAGTGCTTCAAGAACAAGAATTAGAGCGGGTAGGTGGGTCGCAAACACATAAAGTTGATGTTCGCGTAATTGCCGCAACAAACGAGTCATTGGAAAAAGCGGTTAATGACGGCAGGTTTCGGGCAGACTTGTTTTATCGTTTAAGCGTATTTCCTGTAAATATCCCTCCATTGCGAGAGCGCTCAGAAGATATTCCTTTGCTGGTTGAACACTTTTTACAGAAATTTCATGACGATTACTCAAAGCGTACCTTGGGTCTTTCTGATAAAGCCTGGGACTATCTTTATAAATACAACTGGCCGGGCAATATAAGAGAGCTAGAAAATGCGATAGAGCGTGGCGTTATTCTCACTGAAAGTAATGAAACGATTTCAGTAGACTCATTGTTTGCGTCTACAATGGAGCAGTTGCAGGCAAACAACGATGGACATGTTAATGCAGATGGTGTGATAGTAAAATCTAGTGAAAAAGATAAAGACAATTGGGTTGACGATGTGTTTGAAAGCAAAATAAGCCTCGATGATGTTGAAAAAACACTCACCGTAAGAGCAATGGCGAAGGCGAAGGATAATATTTCGGGCGCTGCTAGATTGCTCGGTGTAACACGACCAGCCCTTGCTTATCGCTTAAAGAAACACGAAATCGTTGTATAAAGCTACAATTCTTTTTAGCAAGGAAACGTCTTAAACTATACGTTTTTGATCGAGAGTTTAGGAAGCAAATTGACTAGGTGTTTGTAATATCACCTAAACTGATTACATAGGATAGAAGTATGGCCAAGGCAATTGTACTTCGTGAATATGGTGGTCCGGAGAATCTCCGACTCGAGACCGTCGAAACCGGCACGGCGGATGATGCCAGTATATTGATTCGTAACGTGGCTATTGGTGTGAATTTTATTGATACCTACTTCCGTCGCGGCATTTACCCCACAACACTGCCAGCTGTAATTGGTGATCAGGGCGTTGGTATTGTTGAAGAATGTGGCAGCGCCGTCACCCATGTTAACGTTGGTGACCGTGTTGCATATGCCTCAATCTTTGGCGCGTACATTGACCGGCGCTGGGTAGATTCTTCTCAGGTAGTACGTGTACCGGATGAAGTTTCCTCAGAGGTGGCTGCCGCAAGCTTAACGCGCGGACTCACTGCCGAGTACCTGTTATTCCGCCTACACAGCATAAAGCCGAGTGATACCATTATTGTGCATGCAGCCGCGGGTGGCACAGGTTCAATAATATGCCAATGGGCGCAGCATATGGGCGCAACAGTAATCGGAACGGTTGGATCAGAGGCGAAGTTTGAAGCCGCCAAACAAGCCGGGTGCGACTTTGTATTATTGCATTCGCAAGACGATTTTGTTGAACAGATACGCGACATCACTAACGATACATTGGTAGATGTGGTCTACGATTCGGTTGGTAAAGATACGTTTAATAAGTCGTTGGCATGTATTAAACCACGTGGTCTTATGGTGGCATTCGGCAATGCGTCGGGCAAACCCGATCCTATGGATGTATTGGCCCTAGCTCGTTGTGGGTCGCTGTTTCTAACGCGGCCAATTTTGACCCATTATGTGAGCACACAAGAGGAGTTGGAATTATCTGCAGCGCGCTATTTCGCAGCACTTGCCGATGGTATTGTGACGCCGCATGCTTTAACAGCATACACGCTCAATGACGCGAGCGCTGCGCACGAACACTTGGAAGATCGTAGTAAACTCAGCATACCTATCTTGGTACCGTAAACGCTAGTCAATAATTATTTGTCTGATGGTCAACTTGATAACATTTAAAAGTATGAAACTTCTCTATCAATTTGATAGATTCCAAAATGTTATCAAATCATCAAAACATAGCAAATCCGCACTTTCACACCTTGTTTAATTTATCATTTCATTAACATCTAAAATTTTGGCTTGCTTGTTCTACTTCATAATTTGAGAAATTTAACATTATAAATAATTGAAATAATTGAATAATAATTAATGTACCGCAATTTTTTTTTACTGGCACAGCTCTTGCAGTTGTAACTTTTATGTTAATTTAAAAGCGTGATAATTAATGCTGTCAAACCAATTTCTCCCTCTAACTTTGGCGTCGAATTTCGCTTCTTTGTACAAAAGCAAAATTTGGAAATACGCAACATTTGTCGGTATTAGTTCCGTATTTCTATTCGGCTGTGAATCGCCCTTAGTCATGGATAAAGTAGCAGCTCAACTTGACCAAGCTATGCAGCGAACCGACTTTTACCAAGCCTTTGCCAGCAACGCTGAAACCGCGGTATTAGTTGGTAACAGTGGCGTTGTTTTGTCTAGCACAGATGGTACAAACTGGAAGCGCACTATTTTAAGTGGGCAACCCTCTTTTTTGGCCGTTGATACCTGCCCAGACCAGCGTTTTATTGCACTCTCATTTGACAATCATGTTTGGGTATCGAGCCCTAGCGGTGATAATTGGGCACCTATTGAAGTTGATTCTCAAGAACAACTAATGACTCTCGATTGTGCGCCAAATGGTAAGTGGTGGGTTGCAGGTGGATTCTCGACGTTTTTAAGCTCAAGTGACAAGGGACTAACCTGGCAATCGAACACACTAGAAGAAGACGCCATTATAACTGACGTCGCTTTTTTGTCTGAGCAAGAGGCTGTTGCTACCGCAGAATTTGGTATGTTTGTAGTGACAGAAGATGGCGGTAACACTTGGCAAATAAACGGCTTCATGCCCGCTGAGTTCTACCCTCATGCCTCACATTTCACCTCGATTTCCGAAGGCTGGGTGGGCGGACTCAACGGCTTTATTTACTATACCAACGATGCTGGAAACACTTGGCAGCAGCAAAGTGCCGATAGCACAGCTCCAATTTATCAATTTGAGGAAATCGACGGTGTGTTATTTGCTTTGGGCGACAACGCAACCGTGTTGAAACTTGTCGGTGACCAATGGAAAACAGTTCAGCCAGCCTCTGCACCTATTTATTTGCGGGCGGCTCTATATTTTAAACAAAAGCTATTGGTTGCGGGAGGACGTGGGATGTTCATGACAATTGATCCTAACGCTGCAGCCTTGTCGGTTGATAATACGGAACTATAAAATGACAACTAAGCATCGGTTTACTCACTTTTTACACGCACTAGAAACTAGTATATTCAAGCGTCCATTGTTTGTTCTAGGTGCAATACTCTTATTGACGTTATTCTTTTTAAGTCGTATTCCCGCCCTAAAAATTTACACTGATTTTGCAAATCTGTTACCTCAAGAACACCCTTATATAAAACTTCACAATAGTATTAAAGACAGTTTTGGTGGTGCTAATGTGTTGGTCGTTGGCGTTGAGTTTACTGACGACGATATATTTTCAAATGAAAACTTAGCAATTTTAGATCGTGTCACCATGGCAGTAGACAACTTACCCGGTGTTAACCACAACCTTGTTGCCAGCTTAACCCATCGAAACTCAAGACATATATGGTTAACCGAGGTTGGCAGTATTAACTCTCAACCTTACTTTGATTCAACTTACGGCAAATATAATGATGCTGAGTTAGCGTTAATGCGCGAAAACGTCGCCGCTAACCCTCAAGTCTATGGCCCATTAGTTGCACCTGACTTCAAAATGGCACTGGTCAAAGCACAGCTAATAGAGGGACAACTAGACTACGAAAAAACCTTCACGCAACTACAAAAAATTATAGGCGAAGAAAGCCAAGCCGGCGTGACTATTTACGCTACTGGGCAGCCAGTTCTAGTGGGCTGGGCTTATACCTATATGGAACAAATTCTACAAATCTTTATTTTCACAGTATTAATAATGTTAGCACTGTTGGTATTCCATTTTCGTAAAGCGTACGGCGTTTTAGTTCCCCTTGGTGGCGTACTTGTTTCAACTATATGGGGCTTGGGGATCATCAGCTTGCTGGGGTATAACCTTGACCCCTTAGGTTTAGTCATTCCCTTTCTAATTGCCGCTCGCGCCATGAGCCACGGAGTACAGCTAGTTGAAAGATATTACGCTGAGTTAGAAATTCACCCAAAAGGGAGTGATGCCGCTAAAGCCACTTTCGATAGCTTGTTTCGACCAGGCACTTTGGGCGTAGTTTCGGATGCAGTTGGCTTACTATTAATCTCGGTAGGGTCTATACCCTTGAATACTCAGCTTGGCTTTTATGCGTCGCTATGGGCGATGACAGTGGTGCTAACGGTATTGGTGGGCGTGCCCTTGTTACTTTCTATCTTACCCACACCAAAAGTTCCAGAATTAAAAGAAACATTTTTGCGCTATATTGGTTCCAGTTGCTCTCGCATTGTGGCTCGTCCCAAGGCAGCTCCAAGATTGTTAATTGGTGCGTTTATTTTTATTATTGCGGGATTATTTGCCGCTTCCAAAGTACAAATCGGTGATTCCGAACCGGGCTCTCCAATACTATACCCCGACCACGATTATAATATTTCATCACGCACAGTAAATGAACGATTCCCTGGCTCTGAAGAGCTATACATTATTGCAGAAACTGACACTAATGGCGGCCTGAAACGCCCCGAGGTCTTGAAGTCACTCATTTCACTACAGGCACATATGCTATCTGATCCTGAAGTGGGAGGTAGTAAAGGGCTGACTGATCTGGTTCAGCAGGTTAATCGATTAATGCATAATAATGATCCACGCTGGTATCAGGTACCACATGATGCTTCATATGTTGGTGGTTTGATGTTCACATATATGGCATCTAGTCCGATTCCGGGCGCATTAAATGAATTCAACGACACCGATGACCGCATTGCCAACTTAGTCTTCTATTATAAAGATAGACAGGGTGAAACAATTCGCCGTGCTATTCACATGGCAAAAACATGGATTGAAGAACATGGCAATGATGTTGATGGATTAGAAATTCGCCTTGCTGGGGGCACTATGGGGGTGGCTGCGGCCATGAATGAGTCTGCCTTTGAAACCAATATTATTGTGTTACCACTTGTCTTTTTGTTCATTTTTGGTTTTGTCATGCTGTTTTACACCTCTTTGCACGCAGGGTTGATGATGCTTGCAACTATGTTATTTGCATCAATTTTAACCTATGCATATATGGGTCTGTATGGCCTGAGTATTGACATCAACACTGTGCCAGTGGTTGCAGTAGGCATTGGTGTTGGTATCGACTACTCAATTTACATGATGGACAGAATCCGCGAGTTTATGGCGAAGTCAGGCAATTTAATTGACGCAGTTCGCCAATCAATCGCTACCACCGGCATGGCAATCAGCTTTACGGCGGTTACCCTAATTGCAGGGATCGTTATGTGGGTCATATTGTCAGAACTGAGATTCCAGGCCGATGCTGCGCTTTTGCTTTGCGTCATGATTGTGATTAATGGAATTGCAGCGATGCTGTTGGTGCCGTCTTGGGTACTCGTTTTTAAACCTAAATTTATTGTCAATGTGTATAGCGATGAAGACGGTGTGCTGCATGCCGAAGCTAAAGCGCATGACGAAAAACCTACTGTTCAGTCAATCCCGACATCAAACAACGAAGCAACTACCTGAAGTCAAAGCCGACTGACATTCGGTGATTTCTTTTAGCACACAAAAGAGGAACTAAAATGCGCAAAAACACACACAAAATAAAGTGTACGACGCTCAAAGTAGCACTGGGCTTTGCCCTATTGCCTGCTTTTGGGCAAAGTACCTTTGCAGAGGAAGTTCGAGTAAATACGTATATCGAAAACGCAACATTTCTGCGTAAAGATGTTGGTTTATCTAAATTTCGTAACACACTGCAAATAGAAGCTGCAAAAAGCTTTAAGTCTTCAGGTTCATTCAGCAATGTTTCATTAAGTGGGACGTTCCGTTTAACCTACGATGGTGTATATGATCTCAATGATGAAGACTTTGGTGAGAAAGCAGGCAGAGCAATTTCTATTGAGAACGTTGCAGCGGGTCCGGGCGCTACAGTGCTCTTTGGTGAAGGTTTAGCCTTACCATTTACTTTCGATACTGCAAATAATCCTAACGAAGGGATGATCGTACTCGGTGAGCATCTTCATGCTACCGATGGCGGCGTTGCTTTTGGTGTTCCGGTGCGTCCTTGTGATACCGATTCTCGCGGCTGCATTGCCGGCTATCTCGACAAAGACATTCAAGAACTTCGTTCACAAGAGTTAAACGACCGTTTAGATTTTATTCGTGAACTTTATTTTGATTTTGATTATAACCTAGATAATGGAAGTATCATTAGTACTCGACTAGGTAAGCAGCAAGTCATTTGGGGACGAACTGACTTATTCAGAGTACTTGACGTTATAAACCCGGTTGATTATTCACGTAACAATATTTACGACGAGTTAGAAGATATTCGCATCCCCATGTGGATTTTAAAAACGGATTTCCGGATGGGAGCAACCGAGACTTTCGATGACGTAAACTTACAACTAATTTGGAACTTCGACCGCTTTCGCCCGAATGATTTAGGTCAATGTGGTCAACCTAATGTAATCATAGATGCAGGCTGCTTCTTCAGAGGCATGAACTCCTTATGGGATAACGGTGGAACCGTTGCTAACTTTGCTGGCGGCGTAGCGGCAACCGACTTTGGTCCAGGACAAATTGGCATACGCCAGGCCAACTTGCCAAGCTGGAGTTTATCAAATACTCAAGTAGGTCTTAAGTTTGAAGGGGTTTTGGGAGATTTAGGCTTTTCTTTAAACGCCTTGAGTTATCGTTCACAAATGCCTTCACTAAGAGCGAACATACAAGCTCAAAACGCATTCACGGGTGAGGTAGGGCTATGGCCAACGCTAATTGCTTTTGATATTAATTTTCCTCGTTTAACCATGCTTGGTGGTTCAATGGATTATTACTCTCAAGGTATCGATACCGTGTTTAGAGTCGAAGCTTCTCATACCTCTGGTGAAGAGTTTGGAAACACCTTGAGAGAAGATCTGTACTCTGAGTCTGATGTTGTGCGCTATGTACTTGGTGCAGATAAAAGCATCTTCATTCCTTTCTTAAATGATAAAACTGCGTTTCTTTTCTCGGGCCAAATATTTGGTCAGCACATATTAGATCACGAACGCGAAGAACGCTTATTAGGGACTGCTGGTATACCTGATTGGGAAGAAAACTGGACAGCTACCTTGCTTATTAAAGGATGGTGGATGAACAATAGATTGAGTCCCCAAATTCTTGCTGCACATGACGTTAGAGCAAGTGCTACTGCTGTATCATTGTCGGTTGAATGGATTGTTAATGACAACTTTAAATTCACCGGTGGTGTTAACTTTAAACTTGGAACCGGCGCGCGTAAGTTTGACGACTGCCGAACATGTAACCCTTGGTCACCATTTACTGCAGCGTTTCCTGAGCATGCTCCAGGCTCTACTTTAGGCCTGCAAGGTTTTGAGCCTTTAGGGCGTTTCCAATCGGGCCCAATTGGCATGGCTCAAAAAGAAGACGAACTTCAATTTACCCTTCGCTACAGCTTTTAACAGAGGATTAAAAACATGAAAAAACTAATTTCAGGCATTAAGCTTAGTATTGCCGCTACTTTCGTAACAAGCGCTTTGATGACAACATCAGCATTGGCAGCAGATGAAGTTATTCAACAGTCATTCTTCCCATACGCCCAAAGCACACCTTCATTTGAAGGTCTAGCAAAGGGGTTGGTCATTGATAAGTCTAATGTGGCTCAGTTTAAAGATGTCATTGACCCAGCGTTTTACGTATTTATTGAAAAGGGTTTCACGTCGATAGTCGTTGGCGATACGACGTCATTGGCCTTACACCAAAGCTATATAGACGCTAGTACCAAAGGTTATAGCAAAGTTACTCTTGGCGAAAAAGTAGGCGAGATAAGTGGTTGGGAAGCGGGTAGACCTTTCCCCGCCGAACCGAGCAATGATGATCCACGTGCAGGTGAAAAGCTCGCTTGGAACTATAAATATGGTTATAACTGGGGCGATAGCGCTGCAATATACCCGTTTTATTGGAAATATCGGGATATGGATTCGGCAAAAGTGGAACGAACTATTAAGTTCAACTTTCACTTTCTCAACTTTAAAGGTCGGGTAAATCAGCAGCCCACGCATGAAATCACGCCTAACCCGTCAGATTTGTTTCGTTCTATTTACGTGCAGGTTTTGGCACCCGACGATGTGCGCAATACACAGCTGTTGATCCATCGAGCGGCCGACGACTTAAAACGCGATAACTCGTGGTTATACCTTGGCTTTCAACGCAGGGTTAGACGTTTAGCGACAGGTCAGGTTACCGATGCTTTCTTAGGATCAGACTTGATGATTGAAGATTTTGAAGGATACAATGGCCGTATTTCAGATATGAATTGGGAATATAAAGCAACGCGTTATATGCTGATGCCGTTCTTTAATCATAATGAGTTGACCCTAGATACTGAAACACATAGCGACGATGATGGCTATCAAGTTGTTGCATTTAGTGGTCAAGGTGGATGCTTCCCCAATATTACATGGCAATTACGCAAAGTATATGAAGTAGAAGCGAATCCAGTAAACGATTCCCACCCAATATCAAAACGTGTACATTTTATGGATGCTCAAACTTTTACAATACCCAGAACGATTTCATACGATCGCAAAGGTACTATGTGGAAAACCTTTACAATTGGACAGTCTGATCCGGACCATCATTTGCCAGCAAATAAAGGCTCGGGTGTATCTATTGATGATGCATTTAGTATGATTGACGTTCAAGCAAATCATTGCACAACGGGACAATTTAAGGGGCAAGTTGACCCTGAACTTACACCCTCTAGCATGTTTAGTGTGCAGCACTTGCGTGCAACGGGCAGTTAGTTAACTCTCTCAACCCCTTGGGGCTGCGCTTGCAGCCCCTTTTTTATTGTATTGTGAGGTAAAAGCCAGTGACAGCAAAAAATGAACCTATTACGGTGATTGTTTCACGCCGCGTTAAGCCTGATAAAGCAGAGGAGTTTGAATCGCTTAGCTCAGAAATGACTGAACGTGCTAGTCAGTTTGCAGGGTATATGGGCACGACTTTATTTAAACCATCTTCTAGCAATGATCCTGAATACCGAGTGATGTTCAAGTTCAAAGACATAGACAGTTTGAAAGTGTGGGAGGCCTCGTCTCAACGAAGTGATGTATTAGAAAAAATTGAAGGTTTATTAATTTCGACAAGTGAAAGAGAACAAGTGTCTGGCTTGATCACATGGTTTACGCTACCGTCGGCAAATCCACTAACTCTGCCTCCTCGCTATAAAATGACACTTATTAGTTGGTTAGCATTATACCCAGCCGTTACCTTTATCTTTTGGTTATTGGGTACTTGGTTAGCAGAATTCCCCCTGATTTTGAGAACCTTTTTGGTAACTGCGCTTGTTATTGTTCTGATGAGTTATGTGTTGATGCCTTTTATGACAAAAACGTTTTCCTTTTGGTTATATCCGAAGCCAAAACATAAAGGCGACAATTAGTCCTCAGTGTAATTTTAATGGCAGCTCTTAAATTTTTACTGACTTGTAAGAGCCAAGCACTTTTACCTTATTCGTTTGGCTTATTTCCTTTAAAGCCTCTGCGACACTAACATCCGATTTGCTACCCTCTAGTTCAATAAAGAAGTGATACTTTCCAAACTGTTTTCGTGTGGGCGGGAGATAATATTGGTCAAGTTGATTTGACGAGAAGCGAACGATTGAAGGACCTCACTTAAAAGGCCAGGATGGTCATCATCATCAAGTACGATAATGCTGGTTTTGTTCGCTTCAGTATCTAAAGGCCATGCACGATTATTGCTTAAGGTGGTTGCTTCCCTAATATTACCTGGCAGTTACGTAAAGTTTATGAAGTAGAAGCTAAGTCAGTAAACGAATCACATCCATTGTCTAGACGTGGGCATTTTATGGATGCACAAACATTTACTATACCTAGTACGGTTTCATATGATCGTAAAGGGACTATGTGGAAGACTTTTACGATTGGGCAAGCTCACCCTGATCATCATTTGCCTGCCAACAAAGGGGCGGGCGTATCTATTGATGATGCATTTAGTATGATTGATGTACAAGCTAATCATTGCACAACGGGGCAATTTAAAGGCCAAGTTGATCAAGAATTATCACCGCTAAGTCTGTTCAGCGTTCAGCATTTAAGAGCTACAGGAAGTTAACGTTTCCAACCTTGGGTCCGCGTAAGCGGGCCCCTTTTCTTCAAATTTTTAATTAGGACGACGCACAGTGCCAATAAAAAGCGAGCCTATTACCGTAATTATTTCTCGCCGAGTCAACGATGAGAACGTCATTGAATTTGAATCACTTACTGCTGAAATGGCGAGTCGAGCCAGCCAGTTCGATGGGTATTTAGGGACCACACTATTTAAGCCAAGTTCAAACGACGATCCTGAATATCGAATTATGTTCAAATTTAAGGATCGAGACAGTCTTAATGCTCGGGAGGCTTTTTCGCAAAGAGACGAGGTTTTGGTGAAGATTGAATATTTATTGATTTCACAAAGTGAGAGAGAGCAGATTTCAGGTTTAATCACTTGGTTTACGATGCCTTCTAAAAACACGTTAACACCTCCTGCACGAATTAAAATGACGGTAGTTAGTTGGTTGGCACTTTATCCTGCAGTAACGCTTATTTTTTTGGCTATTTGGGCCTTTGCTTGCAGACCTCCTTTTACTTATTAGAACCTTCGCTGTTACGGCGGTTGTTATCGTTGCTATGACCTATTTTTTGATGCCATTTATGACAAAAACCTTCTCATTTTGGTTGTATCCGAAAAAAAATAATAATACAGAAAATTAGCAATTTTTCGTGGCATAACAATCAACTTTGAAGTGTTGCCTTTTTATATGCACCAAGCACCTTAACTTTATTTCGTTGACTTATCTCTTGCAAAGCTGAAGCCACCAAAGGATCGTTTTGACTACCCTCTAGTTCAATAAAGAAATGGTACTTCCCGAACGATTTCCGTGTGGGTCGCGATATAATAGAGCTTAGGTTTATTTGCCGTGCAGAAAAAGATTGAAGAACTTCACCTAACTATAGTCTCTACGCCCATACAAACAAGTGCGGTCGGGGACGTTGAGTAAAACGTTAATTTCATCATTTGTCGGGTAATCAAAGGTAAAACGATCTTGTCGTTTCTCAGGAATTGCCAAGACAGGCTGCATATCAGCCAATAAATCGGGTTTATCGGCAATAGCAAAAGCGTCAAAATGAGCGTATCGAGGTTAAACGCGCATTGCGCGTTTGCACTTTATTATTGCGCTCATCTTCTAAGTGTTGCAAAAATAATATGACGATATCTGCATTGATATCATTAAAGCAAAATGTCGATATGAAGCCAATCGGCGACTAACTTATCTCCTTTACTGCCTCGCCAGGCTCCGAGGAAAACCCTACCATGGCATGTTCAGGAATGACAGTTTCTAATCATTCCAAACTCCCATCCACTTCAAAGTGGTGACCGTTCAAGTTCAGGATCAGGTAGGCAATCTCAATTGCACCATCGTTCATTTTCTATTTACTGCTCTTGCTGGCGCTCCCAAAAAAACATTGACGATTGCCTTTTCATAATCTCTGCTTTGAATACTTTGTCACTCGGCTTAGTGGCCATGCCATAACATACATGCAAAGGGATTAAATGCTCTTCCCTTGGATGACAATACCTAGCGCCTGGTGCAGATACCCAATGCGCTAGTCTTTCTTCTCTTACATATTCTGACAGCGCCTCATCGCTAACTGTTTCACCTAACCACTCCTCAAAAGCGAGATTATTCGTGCGAGCCTCCAGCGAATTTGGAGTAAAAAATGCGCGCATATTGTGGAACGAAAATCCGGACCCAATGACCAGCAAATTATCCCAATTGAGTGACTGCAAAGCCTTGCCCATCTGAATATGCAGGTCTGGATCAAGGCCGTGCACCAATGATAACTGCACACAAGGAATTTCTGCTTCCGGATACATGATTTTAAGTGGCACAAACAAGCCATGATCAAAACCCCGTTGCTCGTCTTGCACCGCATCGATACCGTTTTCTTTCAGTACGTTCACTACACTATTTGCCAATAAAGGTTCACCCGATGCCTGATATTGAATCTCATACGCATCTTTTGGAAACCCTCCGTAGTCGTAAATAATTCCAGGATTAATTCCTGAGGTTACCGTAGGTAAACGCGCTTCCCAATGAGCACTGATCACCAATATCGCGCTGGGCTTATCCACTTCTGCGGCGATCTCTTTCAACGTCTCCACCATTTCATGATGATCTGGGTCTCCTAACAAAGGCATGGGACCCCCACCATGAGAAATGTAGACAATGTTTCGTTTCGATTTCATGTTAACTCCAGCTATTTTTAAAGCTCAGGACCAACGGGAACAATCCCAGTGGGGTTAAGCGCTTTTATCGAGTAGTAGCCTGCTTTAATGTGCTCAATATTAACCGTACCTTGAATACCCTCTATCGCCAAAATACGATGCATGTAATCTTGGAGTTTTGGCATATCTTTGATCCTGTTTCGATTACACTTGAACAGCCCGTTGTAAGCCACATCAAAACGAATCAAGGTCACAAATAAACGAATATCTGACTCAGTGAGTACATCACCAAATAGAAATTCACGTCCATCTGCGAGTCTTTCTTCCAACGAATCGAGCGCAGTAAATACTTTTACAAAGGCTTCTTCGTAAGCTTCTTGTGTAGATGTAAAACCGGCTTGATAAACACCATTATTGAGATCGGAATAGATATATTCATTTGTCGCATCGATCTCTGACGCTAACTCCTTGGGAACTAAATCAGGACCAATACTTTTTATTTCGACAAATGCTGTATTAAACATTCGAACAATATCCGCCGACTCATTGTTAACAATGGTTTGTGTTTTCTTATCCCATAAAACAGGAACGGTTGCTCGACCAGTAAATTCTGGCGTGACTTGGGTATACAGTTCATGCAAATAGGTTGCTCCGTTGAGATCATCACTATCACTGCCGTTGAAGCCACCAAACTGCCATCCCTGATCCGTCAACTTCGGGTTGACCACTGAAACGGAAATAATATCTTCCAGGCCTTTTAATGCTCTCGCCATTAAGGTGCGGCTTGCCCAAGGGCAAATGTAAGCTACGTATAAGTGATATCGATCAGCTTCCGCTTTAAAACCACCTTCACCAGTAATACCAGGCGAGCCATCTGGTGTAATCCAATTTCGAAACGACGATGTTTGTCGTATAAAGCGACCTTTTTCATCTTTGTTCTGAACCGGTTGCCAATTTTCTTCCCAAACGCCATTCACTAACATGGGTAAAGACCTCCATAAAAATGACCTTCCTACAGTAAAGGAAGGCATTACTTATTGAACATTAAGCTACTTGTTTTAAGTGCGATGACTCATTAACGGAAGCACTACCAACGACGTTTTTTGCTATCGCATTATCAACCGCATAGCTTCCAGCGCCTTGAATAGTTAATGCTACAGTTGCAGCAAACAATGCAAGTGCGTATTCATAACCATTGTTTGTCAAGAAAAGACCATGCTCAAAGTGGACGCTAAAAATAGCCACTAACATAGTAAAAGCGCTTACTGCAGCAGCAGGTCTGGTTAGCAAACCAAGAACCAAGACAAGGCCGCCAAAAAATTCTGCACTGCCAGCCAAAAGGGCCATCAAATACCCCGGCTCCAATCCGATACTTGCCATCCATTGCCCGCTGCCTTCGAGACCATAACCGCCATACCAGCCGAACAATTTCTGTGCGCCATGAGCGGCCAAGATAATCCCAACAGGTACTCTTAAAGCTAAAGCCGCAAAGCCAGCATCTGATTTCAATAGCTTATGTAAAGTTTGCTTATTCATCGTTTAATTCCTCCTAAGTCGTAAATGAATACTGACCGTGCACACTGCCTCAATCAGCTTAATATTTATACTACTACCAACATTACGATGAATAAATAATGCTTTTATGGAATAATTACAAACATAATGTTTGCAATACGGGCTTTATTTATGGACCGCTTAGAAACGATGAAAGCGTTTGTCACCGTGGCAGAACTGGGCAGTTTTACAAAAGCTGCTGAGAAACTAGCGACTTCAAATCAACTGGTGAGCAAGTATGTATCTCAGTTTGAAGAGCAATTAGGTGTGAGATTGTTTAATCGAACAACTCGGCGTGTTCACTTGACCCAGGAAGGAGAACAGTGTTTACAGCATGCAATACATATTCTGGATAGTGTTCATGATATGGAAAACCACTTTGGCGAGATCCAAAAGGCTGCCAAAGGGCTTTTACATATTAGTGCACCAGTCTCTTTTTCAACACTGCACCTTGCGCCACTAATACGGGATTTCAAAAAACAGTACCCGGAAGTTGGTGTCAATCTGGAGTTAAGTGATCGCAAGGTGGATGTTATCGAAGAAGGATTTGATGTAACACTGAGGATTGGGCACTTAAAAAGTTCATCTTTGATTGCAAAAAAAATAGCGCCTGTCAGATTAGTACTCTGTGCGTCTCCCTCGTATATTGAAAAATACGGGGCTCCGACCCACCCAGAGGAATTGAATAATTCGCACTTTCTACGTTACAGCTACATGGATTACTCTACATCCGAAAATCCATTAATGAAAGTGCTGCGCGCTAGTTCGCAGAGCAATCAATCTGGATTGGCTGCAAACAATGGTGAGATGTTAATGGCAGCCGCTATTGCTGGTGAAGGCTATATTTTGCAACCAACATTTATCGTCGGAGAAGCCCTAAAACAGGGAAAGCTCAAAACCATGCTCAATAATTTTGAACTTGAGACTATGGGGTTATACGCAGTCTATCCGCATCGAAAACTTCTTGCTCCAAAGCTTCGTGCCTTTATCGACTTTATTAGTTCTTATTTTGGAGATCCACCCTATTGGGATCATTATTGATTAACACTCTCTGATGTCGACTGCCTCAAGCAGCTGGTTTAATCTGGATCCTATACTGGCGCTGACGGTCAATCGGTGATCAGAAAGGTCATTTTTTCGAAGAATTGAAGCCTATAAAGTATCATAATATCAAAGGGATAAGTGGCCTAAGTGGGCGTTTTTTACCGCTTTTGTAGTTTGACCCATATTTCACCTTATTTTCAGGTGATCAAGGTAGGTCTCGACACCCGCTTTGACTATCGGGCTTTGCACCCATAGCTTGGCCGGTTCCAGAATCTAGCTGTAACGCCGCTTCTGGTTCCAGAAAAAGCAGTTTGATGTATCAGGGGTAGCGGGGTGATGATGGCGTGTGCAAGATAGTAATCGTGAACTGGCAAGATGCGTATAAAGTTTAAGTACCACAGCAGCCACCTTTGCCTTTACTTTCGGTTGTAAGTTGAATCGGCGGACATGGTACGGAGCCATAAGAACAATACACACAACAGTCACCCGCTTTGGGTTTCAACAAGGTATGACACTGTTCGCACTCGTAATACCACTAGCACGCGTCGGTGGGCATGGATTCTGTTTTTTTATGGCCGCATTCAGGACAAGTCAGCACTGACTGCAAAATCACCTCTGGCATCATGGTATTTCCTTTTTCACGATGGTCAATGGATAACCGGCATTCCTGGTTGCTTCGACCTTAACTTGATCACCTCCGACATAAAACGAATCAATACACTTTCCTTTTTTCTTATAACTAGGACGGCCAACACACTTTCCATTCTTTTTTTCTTTTTAAAAAAGTCGCTCCATGCTCGATTTAAAATGACGGTAGTTAGTTGGTTGGCACTTTATCCTGCAGTCACGCTTATTTTTTGGCTATTTGGACCTTTACTTGCAGACCTACCTTTACTTATTAGAACCTTCGCTGTTACGGCGGTTGTTATCGTTGCTATGACCTATTTTTTGATGCCATTTATGACAAAAACCTTCTCATTTTGGTTGTATCCGAAAAAAATAATAATACAGAAAGTTAGCAATTTTTCGTGGCATAACAATCAACTTTGAAGTGTTGCCTTTTTATATGCACCAAGCACCTTAACTTTATTTCGTTGACTTATCTCTTGCAAAGCTAAAGCCACCAAAGGATCGTTTTGACTACCCTCTAGTTCAATAAAGAAATGGTATTTCCCGAATGATTTCCGTGTGGGCCGAGATATAATAGAGCTTAGGTTTATTTTCCGTGCAGAAAAAGATTGAAGAACTTCACCTAACAAACCTGGGTGATCGTCATCGTCTAGTACAATGATACTCGTTTTGTTGGCATCGTTTGAGATGGGATGAATATTATTGCGACTTAAAACCAAGAACCGCGTTTGGTTATTCTCGTAGTCATTTACACAGTCAATAGTCAGTGCAAACTGTTCAGAATTAAACGAGCCTGAAGGCACTATTGCACCCACTTTAGCATTACCAGCTAAACATTCTTGTAAAGACTCAATGTTACTTTCAGTTAGTTGGATATTGACATTATCAAGACCACTAATAAAGTCGACACATTGACCTTTTGCAACAAACTGCACAAATAGCTGCTCTATTTCGTTAATATTCGCCGAATTTGCAACAAATGAAAAATTTATGGGTAAAAGAATTTCGTCAATTATACACAAGTCTAAGGCTGCCAACTCGTCTAAAACAACCGCGATAAAACCCTCAGAAAAGTTCTCGATAGGTAAAATGCCAATATCACTTGAGTGACCTATCTCATGCAAGACACTTTTAATTGAAGGTAGAAAACAAATATTACAAGACTCAGATCGCTGTTTGATAAATTTATGTGTAGCCAGTTCTGAAAATGTTCCAGCGGGACCTAGTGTGACAATTTTTAACATATTCTACCTTGCAAATTCAGTAAGGCTTTGCCAAAACTGTTGATTTTGAGGAGCCGGCACACCTTGTTTTTTTGACCTTTCAAGCACGCTACCAACAATTGCATCCAATTCAATTGGCCGACCTTGTTCTTTGTCTATCAGCATAGAGGTTTTAATTGGCGCGAAATTTTTTATAAGCTCAAATAAATTTTCTATATCTTGCTGGCTAATTATTACGCCATCATTAAGCGCAGCAACTGCAGTTTCTTGCATCGCGCTAAGTACAACAGTCGCATAATATGGATTGTGAGTCAGCTCAAACGTATCTAAACCGGTAATTGCCGACAACGGATTGACGCCGTTATTAATGACAAGTTTCTTCCACAATTCCGATTGTATGTCGGATGTGAGTTCAAAAGGAATATTGGCGAGTGCTAGATATTTAGCAAAAATAGTCAGCTTAGTTGGCATCAATTGATGCTTGTCGAGTTTTGGCCATGGGCCGTAGGTGATTTTTGCAATGCCAGTAGAAACTACTTCACCCGGTTTAACAACTTCACCACCAATTTTTATGGCCATGCCACCCCAAATTCTTTTAGCACCGAAAGCGTTAGCTAAAAATGCTTCGCTATCAACCCCATTTTGCAATGACAATATAGGACAGGTAGATGGCTCTAACCACTCCCTAAGCTCCATCAATACAGACGAGAGTTGATTCACTTTTAAACAAATTAAGACGACATCAAACTGATCACTTCGATACTGAGTCTTTAAGCTTGCGTGGGCTAGAGCAGTTACTGCGCTAATGCTCTTTTTTCCTTCATGTGTAACTTTAAGTCCACTTTTTTGAATTGCCTTTAAATGGTGTCCCCTAGCGGTGACAGTTACTGACTTACAGCATTGGATTAACCGGCTCGCATAATATCCACCAATCGCCCCACAACCTATTATCAAAATGTTCATGTACTTAAGTCAATCCATACTAAATCAGCTGCTTTCATTTGAATTCCGATTATATTTTTCTTCAGTAAATTGATAGCCCTTCGGATTTTGGTTTTACTAACGACGGTTTAAAAACCTCGGCTAGTCTTGCTGATGATTCTAGCAATAAGCCTGTATCAGTGCCCACACCTACAAATACTGCGCCGCATTTAATGTAATGTTTTGCCAACTCTTTATCACCGGTAAGTATTCCTGCGGCTTTGCCAGAAGCAACAATACGAGCAATACAATTTTCGATTACCTGCTGTACTTCTGGATGCCCAGGATTTTTTATGTGTCCCATAGATGCGCTTAAGTCAGCTGGGCCAATAAAAATGCCGTCTACACCTTCTACTTGTAAAATATCATCTAAATTATTAACACCCGTCATTGTTTCGATTTGAAGTAGAACACAAATTTCCTGATTCGCCGTCTCCAAATAGTCCTTTGTCCTGTTAAATTGGGAAGCGCGAGCAAGAGGGCTCCCTACCCCACGTATCCCCTCTGGCGGATATCGTGTGGCGGCTACTACTTGCTGTGCTTGTGAAACTGTGTCAACCATAGGTGCTAGTATGGTTTGCACGCCTAAATCAAGTATTTGTTTTATTCTGACTGAATCAGGCCATGGAGGTCTAACAATTGGAGTAACAGGGTATGGAGCGACTGCTTGCAGTTGTTCAAGGATGCTTCTTAAATCATTGGGAGAATGCTCAGCATCAATAAGAAGCCAGTCAAAATTTGCACCTGCAAGCAGTTCAGCAGTGTAGGCGTTTGCTAGTCCAAGCCATAATCCTATTTGTGCTTGCTTTCCCTTTATAGCTAATTTGAAATCATTGATAGGTGCTGGCACGGACATTCCTTAATTTGATTAAAACAGTTTCTTTGAATTTTACTTAACATTAGCATCAGGCGAGCCGCTGTAATGACTTTAAGCTAGAAGCTATGCACGAGTTGTGCCAGACCATTGGGGTAAAGAACAATGTTATTTGTGTACCTGTATTTCAGTGCGTTATGGTTGGATGGGGAAATTTCAAGTTAAACAAAAGCTAACGCAATAGATGCATCATCCAAGGATATAATGAATTATTTTGCGAGTTTCCCTGATACTTTCATCAAATGATCATTTTAGTTTAAAAGATATGATAATTTGCATCCGATCTCTTTTAGCGCTTTTAATCGACACGAATCTCATGTTTGTTCGCGTGATTAATACCTATGCTTGTTTTGAAAGTCATTGCAACTAGACTGAGCACTTTCCGGTCAACAAACAACCCTGAAAATCAACAGAGCCTTATGTCAGCTATCAGGCAAAACTTGAAGTAATAGAAGGAAATAGATCCGTCCGGTTTCTGCCCATTGGAGACCCTCAAAACAATAATTACGAACAAAAAATCAACTTTTTCTATTCAATTAGATCTTAGTTTGAATGTTTGTTAAGAAAGTATTAGAGAGAGGTATTTTATTCAAAGAAAACACTTACAAGTTAGAGAGAACTGTTCACCAAATAGAGTGGTTAATTGCTCAAAATCGATGAGTTCAACTATGTACTATTTATCTATATTCTTAAGTTCGCGTGTAAAATAGCGCGCAAAATAGAAAGTCTCGCAGCCCATAAGAATAATAAACTCCGGGCAAATTGATGCACAGATTCGCCACATATTAGGCACAGATTCGGCACGGATTCGCCACACTTGTGTAAAAATGACACGCAAGTTAGCGACTAAAAAACATTTAGGAATTTAAAAAGATTTTTAAAAACAAGAGGGTAGGGAGTGGTGGACGCTACTGGGCTTGAACCAGTGACCCTCGCCTTGTAAGGGCGATGCTCTCCCAACTGAGCTAAGCGTCCGATGTTGCTGATTTTACTAGAGAAGAAGTGGTGGACGCTACTGGGCTTGAACCAGTGACCCTCGCCTTGTAAGGGCGATGCTCTCCCAACTGAGCTAAGCGTCCATCTTATCTAACAAGCTTGCTGAAGTGTTCCTCAGTAAGTGGACGCGTATTATAGAGTTGAGACCGAATCTGTCAACCGCATTTTTAAAAAAAAATACTATTCGCTTAAAAATCGGTCAAACGAGCACATATTTTACAATGCTTTGCTTTTTACTACGGGCATTAAACGGTAAACTACACGCAATTAATTTATTGGAATATTATTATAATGACAGTGGTAACGCGTTTTGCTCCAAGTCCGACCGGCTATTTACATGTTGGTGGTGCACGTACAGCTCTTTATTCTTGGTTGTATGCGAAAAGCCAAGGTGGCGAATTTGTATTAAGAATAGAAGATACAGATCTAGAGCGCTCAACTGATGATGCAAAACAAGCCATTTTAGATGGTATGGAGTGGTTGGGCTTGCATCATGATAAAGGGCCTTATTATCAAACGGAACGTTTCGAACGTTATTACCAAGTTATTGATGAGTTGCTTGAAAAAGGGTTAGCGTATAAATGCTTCATGTCGGTTGCGGAACTCGACGCAATTCGTGAAGAGCAGGAAAAGAAAGGCGAGAAACCGCGTTATCCTGGTACTTGGCGTGACAGAACGGATCATCCAGAAGGTCAGCCATTTGTTGTGCGCTTCAAAAACCCCCTTGAAGGCGACGTGATTATCAACGACCACGTTCGCGGTGAGATCCGTATTTCAAATACCGAACTTGATGATTTAATTATTAAGCGTACTGACGGCGCTCCAACGTATAACTTCTGTGTTGTTGTTGATGATTGGGATATGGGTATTACTCATGTTGTAAGAGGTGAGGACCATATAAATAATACGCCTCGTCAAATTAATATTCTTAATGCATTAGGTGCGCCTCTGCCGGAATATGCGCACGTGTCGATGATCTTAGGCGATGACGGTAAAAAGTTATCTAAACGTCATGGTGCAGTCAGCGTGATGCAATACAGAGATGATGGTTACCTGCCGCAGGCAGTGTTAAATTATCTAGTGCGCCTAGGTTGGTCACATGGCGACCAAGAGATTTTCAGTATTGAAGAAATGATTGAACATTTTAGCTTAGATTCTATTAGTAAGTCAGCGAGTGCTTTTAATACAGAAAAGCTTAATTGGTTAAACGAGCATTATATAAAGACATTGCCGCCTTCTGAAGTTGCCCCGTATGCAAAATGGCACTTTGACCAACAGGGTATCGATTGTAGCAACGGACCAAGTTTAGAAAGCATCATTGAAATTCAAGCTGATCGTGTCACCACTTTAAAAGAATTAGCGTCTATTAGTACTTACTTCTACGCTGATTTTGCAGAATTTGATGAAAAAGCAGCTAAGAAGCATTTACGTGTCGTTGCAAAGGAGCCACTTGAAGCAGTCAAAGAAGCACTTCTTGCTGTCGATGAATGGTCACCTGAAAATATACAGTCAGCTATTAATGCAACGGCAGAAAAATTAGAAGTAGGGATGGGTAAAATAGGTATGCCTTTGCGGGTTGCAGCAACTGGTTCGGGCAATTCTCCGTCTCTCGATGTGACCTTAAACCTGATGAAAAAAGAGCAAATTGCTCAAAGAATAGACAAGGCGCTCATTTACATAGCAAATAGAGAAATTTCTTAAAAAAAATCGTTGACATAATTAAGTCAGATGCCTAGAATGCGCCCCGCTGTCACGGAACTGTAGCACAAAACATAGCTCGCAGGTCTAATTAGACACGGGGCTATAGCTCAGCTGGGAGAGCGCTTGCATGGCATTCAAGAGGTCGGCGGTTCGATCCCGCCTAGCTCCACCAAAATTTATTTTGGTCTGTCGTGACAGTAAAATCCAAATGTCGAAATTTGGTCTAGGTTGGGATAATTAAGCTTACTCGTAACGCTTCATTATCCTAACAAAAAACTATCAAAGCTTGCTTTGATAAAAAGTTTTTTGTCCCCTTCGTCTAGAGGCCTAGGACACCGCCCTTTCACGGCGGTAACAGGGGTTCGAATCCCCTAGGGGACGCCACTTTCCCATTGGTAAATTTGGGAAACAGAAGTAAAAAAATCCAAGCTGTCGTGGCTTGGTCTAGGTTAGGAAATTGTTTGCTTCACTGCATTTAATTTCCTAACAAAAAACTATCAAAGCCCAGCTTTGATGAAAAGTTTTTTGTCCCCTTCGTCTAGAGGCCTAGGACACCGCCCTTTCACGGCGGTAACAGGGGTTCGAATCCCCTAGGGGACGCCAATTAGAGAAACCACCCAATAGGGTGGTTTTTTTATACCTGTTTTTCGTCGTTCAAAGAAAAAGTAGCGAAGAAATAACGCTACGAACAAAATACATCAGAGCAAACAGCTTAAAACCATCAATTGAGGCATACTAGCCGCTATGAAAATTGTATTAGCGCCAATGGAAGGTGTCGTTGATCACCTTATGCGAGATATGCTAACCAGAGTTGGTGGCTTTGACCTGTGCATTACTGAATTTATTAGAGTTGTTGAACAAACCTTGCCTGCAAAAACTTTTTACCGTTATTGTCCTGAACTCCTAAACGGTGCTGTCACTCCGGCGGGCGTTCCTGTTAGAGTTCAATTGTTAGGTCAGCATCCACAGTGGCTTGCCGAAAATGCGGTGAGAGCGGTTGAATTAGGTTCTCCCGGAATCGATTTAAATTTTGGCTGCCCAGCAAAAACAGTGAATAAGAGTAAAGGTGGGGCGGTATTGTTAAAAGAGCCTGAAACGCTCTACCAAATCATTAAAGCCGTGCGCGACGCAGTGTCGAAAGATCAGCCGGTTAGCGCTAAAATACGCCTCGGATTCGATGACACATCACTGGCCTTAGAAAACGCCGATGCAATCACGCAAGCAGGCGCAAACTTATTAACTATTCATGCAAGAACGAAAGTGGATGGTTACAGGCCGCCCGCATATTGGGAATGGATTGCAAAGATTAAGGAAGTAACAGACATTCCAATTATTGCTAATGGCGAAATATGGAGTGCCGAGGACGCTATACTCTGCCAGCAGCGCAGTGGTTGCCAAGATTTAATGCTCGGTCGCGGCGCTCTCGCAATGCCTAATTTAGCGCAAACAATTAAGCAGAACGATGCACCCATGTCATGGGAACAAACCAAAGAATTACTCGTTTCGTACTCTGGCTATGAAATTTACTCAGATAAGGGGCGCTATTATCCGAATCGGATAAAACAGTGGTTTAACTACCTCAAAAGGCAATATCCTGAAGCGGAAACGATGTTTGTTGAGCTGAGAAAGCTCAAGCACGCGGATGATATTGTGCAAATGTTAACTGCCTAAAACTGTTTAACACAGAGGTATTCCATATCTCTGCTGCGCTTAACGTTGTTTAGAGTATTTATATAGATTGAATTATCTCCCCTCTTTTTGTTGTCAGAATGTAAATAAAATGACTTATTGACGGATCTCGATTGCAGTTTTTGTCATAATTCATTAACGTAATGTCACATGAATATCTCCACGAAAACCGACTATCTCCACTAACAAGGAAAGATATGCTTAATACAAAACATAAACTCGGGCTTGCACTAGCTGTTTCAGTTGCTTTGCTAACTGGTTGCAGCAGCGACAAGCAAGAGGAAAAACAAAAAAGTGTAACGGGTATCGATAAAAATCCATTCCCAAGTACTTATCAAAAAATTGATAGTAAGCCGATAGTGATTACAAATGTCACTATTCTTGACGGTATTGGCGGGAAAATAGAAGACGGTGAGATACTGCTCAAAGATGGCCTTATTGTAGAAGTCGGTAAAAGTGTGAGTTCACCATCCGGTGCTATTGAGATTGATGGCGAAGGCAAGTGGGTTACGCCGGGTATAATCGATAACCACAGTCACTTAGGGGTTTACCCTTCACCATCTACGCGTTCGCATGCTGATGGCAACGAAGTAACCTCTCCAGTGACGCCTGAAGTGTGGGCAGAACATTCAATTTGGCCACAGGACCCCGGATTTCAGCGAGCACTTGCTGGCGGTGTTACTTCCTTACAAATCCTTCCCGGTTCAGCTAACTTATTTGGCGGCCGCAGCGTTACGGTGAAAAACTTACCGAACAGAACGATACAAGACATGAAGTTTCCTGAAGCGCCTTACGGCATTAAAATGGCTTGTGGTGAAAACCCGAAGCGTGTTTATGGTGAAAAGGGCGGTCCGATGACTCGCATGGGAAATGTGGCTGGCTATCGTAAGGCGTGGGCTGAAGCCCAAGAGTATCGAACGAAATGGACTGATTATGAATCTGAAGTCAAAGCGGGTGGTTCACCGAAAGCGCCAAAAAGAGATATAGGATTAGATACGCTTGCTGGTGTACTCGACGGTGACATCATTGTTCATATGCATTGTTACCGTGCGGATGACATGGGTACGATGATGGATGTCATGAAAGAGTTCAACTATAAAATAGGGACTTTTCATCACGCGGTAGAATCTTACAAGATTGCCGACAAGTTAGCCGAAAACAAAGTTTGCTCTGCAATGTGGGCTGACTGGTGGGGCTTCAAGATGGAAGCTTATGACGGCATAAAAGAAAATATTCCGATGGTACACGCTGCAAATGCCTGTGCAATTGTGCATTCTGACAGTGATCTTGGTATCCAACGTTTAAATCAGGAAGCTGCGAAGGCTTGGGCTGATGGAAAGCGTGCTGGTATCGATATTAGTCAAGCCGATGCTTGGCAATGGTTATCAGCTAACCCGGCTAAGTCACTTGGTATTTTTGATAAAACCGGTTCATTAGAAGAAGGTAAAAATGCAGATGTCGTTTTATGGAGCGCGGATCCGTTCTCGACTTACGCACAAGCAGATAAAGTATTTATAGACGGTGCGATGGTTTATGACCGCAGTAACCCGGAGTCGTGGCCTGTGAGTGATTTTGAGTTAGGACAAATTGCTGAAGGAGATGCAAAATGAGTTTATTTAACAAAGTAGCGCTAGCCTCAAGCATCGCCATCGGTCTTAGTTTAAGTGCAACAGCATTTGCTGAGAATATTGCTATTGTCGGCGCTAAAATCCACACCGTTTCTGCTGCTGGTGTTATTGAAGATGGGACTGTATTGATTAAAGACGGTCGTATTCAACAAGTCATCGAGGGAAGCGATGTACCTAGCGGATATCGTGAAATTGACGCAAAAGGTAAAGTGGTCACGCCTGGCTTTATTGGTGCTGCTACTTCATTAGGTTTGGTTGAAGTAAGTTCTTCTGCTGGAACTGTGGATGCGCGAACAGAACCTCACCCTATATCAGCTGTTGGTGCGGCTTTGGACGTACAATATGCACTTAACAACGACTCAACGTTGATACCCATTACCCGAGTTGAGGGCTTCACATCCGCAGCAACGGGATTAGGAAGTACCGAACAATTATTTTTAGGTCAGGGTGCATTTATTACTTTGGCCAGCACTTATCAACCGGTCATGAAAGCAAAAGCCTTCATGAAGTTAGATGTGAGTAACGCTGGTGCAAATGACAGTGGTGGTAGCAGAGCCGCACTGTGGGTTGCCGTAAATCAGGCATTCGATGAAGCAAAATTCGCGAAGTCCTATGCGATGAATCCAAGCGCAGATTGGCTTGGTTTGACGACTATGGCAGATGCAAAGTCACTCATTCCTGTGCTTGATGGCAACATACCTTTAGTTGTTACTGCAGACCGTGCGGCTGATATTATTCAAGTAGTGGCACTTAAGCAACGCTACTCTGGTTTGAATGTTATATTAGCAAGTGGCAAAGAAGCGTGGCGTGTTGCCGATGAATTAGCTAAAAGCAATATAGCTGTTATTCTCGACCCGGAATCAAATTTACCCGGTGGATTTGATCAGCTTGGCGCAACCTTGCAAAATGCAGCTAGACTGCATAAAGCAGGGGTTATAGTTGCTGTAGGCATGGATACTCATAACATACGTCTTGCAACTCAACACACCGGAAATGCTGTTGCTAATGGTTTACCGCACTCCGCTGGTATTGCCGCATTAACGATTAATGTCGCTAAGATGTTTGGTATGGATGACCAAGTTGGTAGCTTAGAGCCGGGCAAATTAGCTGATCTTGTTATTTGGTCAGGCGATCCGCTTGAAGTGACCGAAGCGGCTGAGCAAGTGTTTATTCAAGGTGAGCAAATTGATATGAGCTCTCGTCAAACAAAATTGCGCGACCGTTATTTAAAACGCGATGCTGCAAAGCCGGTTGCTTATACCAGACCATAGTATTTGGATAGCAGCGAAATAGAAGAAAACGCCGACTGTTGAGAGACAGTCGATAGGTAAGTAAGTAAATAAAGCCGCTTTTTAGACGTGTATCAAGTTTTTCATGCACGCTTATTGGCGGCTTTTTTGTGCTTAACGATCATTCTGCGAGTATTTTAAGTACAAAGATTATAGTTATTTGAAAGGTGTGTTAGATGATAAAACCCCTAGTCGCATTGCTTATGTGCACGATTACAATGTTATACTCAAGCGCTCATGCTTACTATGAAAAGGGGTGTGAGGACCCGGAATATCATCAATATATTAAAAATCAATTCGCGCATTTCGAGACAAAAAATCGACGTTTACTTGCTGATACTTTACGCGACTATGAACGAAGTTTAGCGACAAGCAAAAATCCATACCAAGTGATCGCGGATTTAAGTAGACACCTTAAATACAGCGCGCAATTCGAACCTATCAGCACGGTGACTGCCAAAATTGATCGCATCTTTGAACATGCGGATAGGCTAAGTGCAGAGCAACAAATAGCCGGTGATGCGTTTGACAACTTTAGCAGCGAAACACACTCCGTAGGTATAGCAAGGGCATGGATTGCATACAGACAAGACAATCATGAATTAGCCTTTGCCGAGTTATTGAAGTCTATTGAAGTGAGCGGCTCAGCGGTCCTAAGCTCTTTTGGTCCTGACTTCGAATTAGTTCGTCACATTTATCGAGATGGGCATATTGAGCCTGTTGTTGCCTACATCAACAAAACTGAAGAATTCTGGACAGGCAGCCGCCCCGACGGCCTGCGCTATGTGTGGCTTAAAATGATCAAAGCAGAGTGTAAAATACAATTTGATTTTGTTGACACCATAAATGCACTAGAGCTTGGTCTTAGTGTCATTGATGTCAACAAAGACTATGGAATTAGTCGCTAGTCTAATTGTTGCAACCACTGCCCTTGATAGAACCGCTCAATTGTCCCGTCATCTGTCCAGCGCATCAAATATAGCCATTGATTATCAATGAGTTGACACACGTGTTGATGCTTTTTACAAATTTGCTCTATGGGCTCTCTGGGCGCTGCCAGATAAACGGCTAATCGCTGTGGTTGGTGCATCCATTTTTCACCATCGTGCAATGACTGCATAGCAAGTCCAATACGCAAATCGCCACCGTTACCCTCAAACACACCTATGTGACCGCCTACCGCGTTATGCAAAACCTTGTTGCCGCAGCCGTATTTTAAATTATCAGTGACCGAGGCGTTGTATTGCATGTTGATCCAATTTGTCACCACCATGGGTGCAGTCATAATCAACTCTAAAACAGCAAAGTCTTTATCCTTTTGCCATTGGTAGTCGTGTAAAAAGCTGCGACCTTGCAAGTTTATCTGCTTAGTCCAGTGACGAGGCGCCACGATAAAGGCGGCATTATTGGCTAGCCCCCATTCGGGACGAACTTGAGACCAATCTTTGCTACGTTCGACTAGTGCGTTGTCAATTTGTTTGTCAGTCGCATGCTGTAAGTTTGGGTCAATAGCGCTGATACGCTCTCTCTGTGCCACTGATTTAGCCGCTTGCAACCACTCTTGACTGCTTTGACTCAGCGACTTATCAAAATATTCAATATGATCTGTTGTGGTATTGTGCAGTGCTGCAATAAACTTGGTGTGCTGTGGAATAGTAGTGTCGAGACTTGCAAGTGTGTCACGGACCTCTTGGTCGTTGAGTAATTGTGCTAACACCCGAACATTGACTTCTCCTGTTTGTCCACCGCAGGCACCACAATCCAAGCCTGCTGCTTGTAAATTATTGGTGCTGTGGCTGCCGTGACCTACTAATAACACTTCAGGGGCAAATTCAGTTAGCCCCATAGCGTGCAAAATACCTATCGCCAACTCGGCCTTGTCTTTAACAGTGAGAATTTGCTTATCTTTTGTAAGGAGCCAATTATTTTGATGACTCAGGTTGTTCACTGGATGTGCATCTGCTTGACCGGAAAACGAGTTCTTGAGCAATTTAAATACATATAACCAACCCATGGTTTCTACCATAGAGAACGCTGACGGAGCTGCCTGCGACCAATTTTGCCAGCGAGCTTGTTTATTTAATTGAGTCTGTTGATTATCTTTAGCATTGACCTCCGTCACTCGAATGACGGGTTTGAGTAGTCCTGGTAATTGCGGTCTCGCAAGTGAGCTAGCGTGGGGCTGATATTCTAGGGGTAAGCCAAAGAAGCCGGCAAAGCCTAGCGTTTGTATATGCGGGTCTTGTTTTTCTAATGCTCGGCGCATCACCTCGGAGCGCACATCAATACAAAACGCCGCTTGTAATTTAGGTTGTTCAGTAGCGAGTTTTGGGCTGTTTATCAATTGTTGATTTAGTTGTTTTTGATAGCTTAATTCTAAAGCCTTAGACCAAATCCACAGCGGTTTCTGCTCTTCTTCATGTTTAGCAAACAGGCTTGGCAACTGAGCTTTTTCCATTAACCACATGTCACTTAATTGAGCAAAATTTTCTGGATGGTGCGCTTTTAAATACTGCCAAATGACGAGCTCCCACGCCAACCGAATCGCCAAAAACTTCATCATATCGTCGTGTGGCTGAGCATACAGCTCACCTTGCCAACTACCATAGGCTACCCATGATGCCCAACCATTGATATCAAGCAATAACGCGTGGGCATAGGACTCAAGTAGCTTATCGTCAATCTCTAGGGTATCAATTGCCAAGCTGAACAAGGCCTCAGGATCCTCTGGTAGATGCTCAAAATACTGATGTAAGCCCGGCTCATCCATAATGATGCTGATCCCTCGATCTTGTCGAGTCACTGTTAACCAGTGTGCATATAAATCAGGTTGCGCTTTGCCATCTTGCTTGCCTAGCACCGGACGAATGCGCTGGTAGTGTGCTGCACAAAATTGACTAATTTGATGAGTGATTTCATCCCGCCATGCCATTTTGTGTTGATCACGCTGGTTGTCCAATAGGTCAGCGATATTGTGCCAATTTGCAGCGGCGTTATCTTCAAGTAGATATTGCTCTAAAGCCTTATTTGAAAGACTGCTACCATATTCTAATGCTGATTGTTGCAAAGCTTCAGCACTAATGTCTCCGTTTTGAAAACGCTCAGCAAAATAATGTTTAGGCATGACTAGTTGACTATTCGCCAGTGCAGAGAGTTTTGCTGATACCTTTTCGATAGGCTCGTCGCGCATTTGCCAAAAGGGGTTGACGGCAATCATTTGATCAAGTGGCCAAGTAGGCGCGATTTTGCTACACGCCTTTAAAAGCTGACTTTTTTGCTGCTCTGACACAATATAGCTATCGGTTTTTTTAAGTGCGCTGGACATGTTAAATCTCCTTAACTGAATGAGCTGCAGGCATATCTAATTTTTTAGCATTAACTCTAACAGGTAGTTTTACCGGCCAAATTTTTAGGGTCAATCGGGTTAACCATTCGTCTAAATATAGTCCCGCAAAAAGGCTAATCGATAGACGTTGGACAGAGGGGTGATCGGCTTTAAAGCGCAACAACCAACTTATTGTGAACAAACTTATGACCAACCCTATAACCCACAGATCCGCAGGGCTAAATGCCCCTAGGCTTAAATTACTGTTAATGGGTAACAGCATTGTGAACACGGTTTTCATTAGGCCATAAGCGATGATTAACGCCGCAGACAATAAAACAAAGGGGAGCAGTGCTGCTCTACTATTCTTGCTATGTCGATGGGCTATCAGAACACTTAAGGCTAGTATTAATAATACCCAAACGCTGACTACCCCTTGATAATCGATTAAGTACAAGGGAACGCCAACTAGTAAGCTAGCTACCACAAAACTCACTAAACTATTACTTAATGATGGGGCATTTGCTGGTGCTAAACGCTCTTGCAAATGCTGGAGCACAGCGCTGCCAGAATTAAGAAAAGCATAAGCCTTATAGGCGGAATGAGCCAATAGATGTAACAGCGCTAATTCAAATAAACCTAGGGCACATTCGACTAACATTAAGCCCATTTGTGCGCTTGTGGACCAAGCTAAGCGGACTTTAAGACTAATTCTAGTACTCATAACCAATGCACATATGCAGGTAGTTAAGCCTGCTACAATTAACACTAACCATTGAGCGAATGGCACTTGAATAAACAGCGGGGCAAACAAAATTAATAAAAAGCCACCCAAGTTTATGACGCCAGCGTGCAATAAAGCGCTGACTGGGGTAGGGGCCTCGACCACTTGGATTAGCCAACCATGAACCGGCAGTTGGGCACACTTAATAAGGGCGGTAATAGCAATTAACACTGCGGCTATTTGTTCGCTAATAGCCAATGACAAACTCGACTCCTGAGCAACAAGGTTAAAATAAGTAATAAGTTCGCTAATATAAAAAGTCTGGTGTTGCTGATATAACAAAGCAATCGCTAGGAGAAGGGATAATTCGGCAGTACGAGCCAATAAGAACTTTTTGTGAGCGGCTAATATGGCTCGTGGACGATCGGGATAATAAGTCAGTAGTTTATGAAGTGCTAAGCTGATACCTAACCATCCCAACCAGAACAGTAATAGATGATTACTTATCACGACCAGAGATACAGCGGCAAGCGTATTTAATAACCAGCACCAATACTTGTTTTTTTGAGCTTGCCCCGCCATATAATTGCGCGAAAACGCGATGAGTATCACTGCCATAAACAAGACTAAGCCAAGCATCAGTAAATTGAGATTGGCATGACTAATCAAATCATGTTCATCAGAAGAGGATGTTAGCAGCAGTTTGCTTAGCAAAACTGAAGTAAAGACTGCCAGCAAAACTAAACTTAAGCGAAATAAAGATTGGCCATTGTTGTTGCTCTGTTGGCGTCCCACCCACCAACCGGCAGCGGATAGACTCAAAGGGATACTGACTAGTAAAATTGAAGTTAACCACATAAGTATAGATATTCTTTTTTGATAGTGGCTTGAGTATGACAAAAATGGATTTGAATGAAAAATAGATATAAACTAAGTAAACGTTCTGTTTTGGTTAACTATTGTGACTCGACTTAATTATCATCACCTATATTATTTTTGGCGTGTTGCCCTTACAGGTAATTTGACGCAAGCCGCGCGTGAGCTGCATATTTCGCAATCTGCTTTATCTGCGCAAATAAAGCAGCTAGAACACAATATGAATGTCACATTATTTGAGCGAGCAGGGCGGACACTCGTGTTAAATGATACAGGAAGGCGAGTTTTGGCCTATGCCGACGATATTTATTCTACTGGTGAAGAGCTAGAGTCCTTCTTAAAAAAAGGGATATTTACGCAAACCCAACATTTGTCTATTGGCGTCTTAACCACTTTATCCAGAAATTTTGTGGAAAGTTTTATTAGTCCTTTATTAGCTAATCCTAAAGTGAGTTTTTCGTTGACCACTAAAGGCATGAGTGATTTATTAGTGGGGCTGAGTAACCACGAACTAGATCTGGTGTTAACCAACCGGCCAGTTAGCGCAGAGGGGCAAAATACACAGTGGCAAACGTCTTTAGTTTCACGGCAACCTTTAGCGATTGTTGGCCCGAAAACCAAGAAAAAAATTGACGCGTTTCCTGTGGGATACGAAAAAGCGCGTTGGGTTTTGCCCGGGAAATCTACGGAAATACGTAACGCGTTTAATTTATTATGTGCTCAGTGGCAATACCAACCCGATATTCAAGCTGAAGCAGACGATATGGCGATGTTACGACTATTAGCGCGTGATAGCGGGGCTTTTGCAGTTTTACCGCCTGTTGTAGTGAAAGATGAAATTGATCAAGGGCTACTCGTCGCCTATCAAGATTTGCCTAACGCTTATGAAAACTTTTATGCCATTACCGCTCAACGTAAATTCATGCCTGATAGTTTGGTCGAACTCTTGCAGAAAACTGAACCAGTACAAAAAACGTCATGAAGAATAGTATAGATTTAGCATACGCGTATGAGTTGCCTTTTAGGTTGTCATTTTGATATTGAGTAAAAAGTAAGGTAGGAACAGCCAGAATGGTTAGATAATAGTTAACTTCGTTTATGGGTGTTGGTTTGCTGCTTTACGCATCAGATGTTTGAATATTGAAACTGCAGCAAATGAAATTAGTGGAGACAAAGTCCTGATAAGAATGTAAATCACTCATGACAGAATTTTAGTGAGAAAGTTTGAGGTGAACAGGCAAGAATGAGCAGTTTTCGGCTTTTGAGTTTGTGTTAGAAATGACTGCAATGCCTTCGATTAGGAGTCATTTCGGAATTTTGAGTTGGCGGTCTTGAAAGCGGCCGTTCAAGCCCATACGGCAATACTAAGCATCCGAAATCAAGCTCATTTTTTAGTCGTTTGTTTACTTCATTTTTGACATCCTTGAATACCACTTTTTGTTGGCAATGCAGCAATCCAAAAAGTAAAAACAGCATCTTCCAGAGACCACTTTGTTGTATCAATTGGTATAGCGGTACTCCCTTGAATTCACTATAAACTTTGCCGAGTAAGGTAAGTACTTACCCAAATATGTTGAACGTGAGTTTGATGAATTTCTACGTTGCGGCCTACTTGAGTACGGATTTTTACGCGTGGTATGCGGCGACTGCAAACATGAGAAACTGGTCGCGTTCAGTTGCAAGCGCCGGGGTTTCTGTCCCAGCTGTGGAGCTAGAAGAATGGCGGAAAGTGTGGCGCTTTTAGTTGATGACGTCCTCAAGGGGTATCCAATTCGCCAGTGGGTTTTAAGCTTACCGATTCCACTAAGATTATTACTTGCAAGAAACCCACGTGAATTAAGCAAAGTGATGTTAGCATCATCGCTTGCATCATAGATGTCCAAGTAATTAAAAAAATACTGGTACATTTAGATAAAAAGTACCCAACTTCTAAACAAAACTGTTGCCAGCTTTGCGTGCGCCATCTGACGAACAATACAGAAACGATTTCACTATTCAACGTGACTTCAATTTTGGGGTCTAGGCTCCATTTACTGCTGCAAAAGTAAAGAGAAACGCTATTAAATGGTGGGGCCATTTGCGCTTTAATTCTCCTTATACCGTGACGGTGTAATTATTTAGATACGCAGTAAAATGCGTGATATTTGATTTTCGGACAAAACAAATAAATACTAGGTTTCCTAGTTTTGCAGCATTTACACGAGGATAGTGGTTTGTCACGTAATTGGTTTGTTATTTTATTTTCTTTTACACTTTTCGCGTGCGGGGGCTCAGGAAGCGACACCACTTCAGAGAATGTTCCTTCTGCTCCAAATGAACAAGTAACTGCTGTTTCAATTTTTGGACTTTGGTCTTACCGCTACCCTGATTCCCAGTGTTTAGAGACTTTCCAATTTAATCGCAACAATACGTTTGTAATTGAATCTAACACCTTTGAAGCCTCAGGAACGTTTACTTTATCCGCAAATACTGCGATCGGTAGTACAAGCCCAATTTCGTTAAATTTTATTGAACAAACACCAGCCTTCGAGGGAGTCGACTGTGACGGTGAAAATGTCGATATTAGAAACACATCTATTACTTTAGATGCCAGTTTTAAATCTAATTTAAATTTGGTATTTAGCGATCCCAATGACAATAGTGAGTTGTTTGATTTGACTCGAGATAACACATTGTCTTTTGTTAACGCACCTTCAAGCCTCAACTCAGATCAACAACTTCGTATATCGATAGAGAAAGTATATGACGACCAATTTGTTCCGGGCATAGAATATGGCCCTACTGGAATGGAAATATCGGATTCCGGAGCGCTTATTTGGTCACCCTCAATACCAATGTTTAAAGACGAAATCGACATCTCTTTTGGCATTTCAATACCAAGTTCAGTATCGACCTTAGAGGCAACAATAACGCTATCTGAAACTAGTTTTAATGTGCCTACGGTTGAGAAACACATTGGCGCAAATCAGATCTCTAAGTCAATGGTTGCTGGCGATTTTGATGGTGATGGCATTAAAGAACTACTGACTTCAGATCGCAACAATGTTTTATCTATTTTTACGCCATCGAAAGGTAATATAAATCATGATTGGGCTTATCCATTTCCTTTAGGTGGGCCTGTCGCTAGACAGAAGGTCGCAGCCCATGATGTAAACGCTGATAATAAAGACGAGATCATTGTATTTAACGACAAAAAAATATATGTAATTGATGCAGTAAGTGGCGTGGCCGAAGTCATTTATCAATCTGAAGATTATATTTTTGATTTTTATGTTGGTCCGCTAAGCGCAGCCGATGATGCACTTTCGATAGTTCTTCAAACGTCGGAGAACAGCATTGACCGTCTCACTACTACTACCGAATATAATATAGAAATAGTTTCCTATCCTTCACTTTCGACACAAAAATTAGGCCCAATTGATCGAGCCACGTCTATTGTAATCGCAAACTTTGATGCTGATGCTCAATTTGAAATTCTTACTAATGCTGGCCAAGTTTTTGATACAAACACAGCTGACTTAGAAAATTACCAACTTCCTAATCTAGGAGAAGAGGAGATCGTTGTCTTTGACTATGATAATGATGGCCGCTCAGAGTTACTTCTTCAACAACAAGGACGCGCATACATAGCAAATATACAAGGTGAAAGGCTCATCGATTTACCTACTTTTCTAAATACAGTTTACCTATCTAGCGGTATTGCTATTAATTTAGACAGTGACCAAGAACAAGAGCTAATTTTAGGGTACACAGGGTCTTTTGGTATTATTGCTTACGATATTGTAAATGGCGAAGCAATAGAGTTGTGGCGAGAATCAGATTTCAACACGGGCCAGCCAAAAGACTTTGTTGCAGCAGATTTTAATAACGACAATCAGCCAGAGCTTGTTTGGAATGAAGTAAGCGGAGTGGGCGATAGAGACCGTATAGCGGTATCTCAAGTCAACAACGAAAACGGTATTTACGAGTATTTAAGCGATGATTTAACCGCTCTAGGAAGGACCGCTTTTGTCGATTACACCGATGTTAGCCCTAGCGAAAAAGCTGCCATCTTCGTGACAGAGGAATCTAGCAGTATAATTGACACCTTTAGAGGCGTTAGAACCATAAAAGTGTTCGATGATGGAAATATTGATATTTCCGTAAAAAAAGCAGCGCGCACCTCTTTGCAAGGTTCGTCAATTATTACTCGAACGGATCGTTTCAATGATATTGCATTAGTGACCTTAGATTTTGGTGACATAAATTCACTGCAAATAGAGGAGCTTGATAGCAACTTGGCTATCCGTAACATTAATTTTGCCAACGAATCAGATATTGCAGATACCTTAACTATTGATATTAACGCCGATAACAATGAAGACCTGCTTATTGTTACTGGAAACAAACTCTTAGCATACGACCTTTTGAGAAATGAAATTATATTCGAAGACGTGCTGCCAAGGTTTTTCCAACCTGAACTAAGCCAGATTACAACACCAGACGGTCAAGTCTATATTGCACTCAGTGACCCATTATTTTTGTATCGGCTGGAAGGACAATCGTTAACGAAGATTTCGGAGCACACTACCGGTTGTGAATTCGCTACTTTTACAAATGATAAATTAATATGTTACACACGAGGTAATGAGTTTACTATTTTATCTCTCGATGGACAGCAAACAAATCTAGTCGCCTTTAAAGATTTGCCACATCGTCACCAAGTCTTTGGTATGACATCAATTCCAAACAGTAATAATGTATTTGTCACACTACAATCGGACGAAGAAGAGAACAGTTTTAGGAATACCTACACGGCGGAAGTCAATCCCTTTGTTGGCAAATTTGTTTGGCGCTCACCTTTGTTATGGGGCTCGCCAACATCTGCAGCTCAATATATTTTAAAAGAAGATAATAAACCGAGCGTTATGCTTGCGAATGATAAGGCTATATATATCTCAAATTAATACGCCAACAATTGACGCAGTAGTCGTTCGTTATCACGAATGACTTACATTTATACTAATATGCTGGAATAGCGATATTAGAGAAGCGGCTAGCTCGTTCTTCTAGTCTGATTTAAATTTTGATGTTGATGTTGGGAAAGTATTCGCACTCTACTCATTACTTAGCTTTAACACGAGCTAGATGCTGAATAAGAGATTCAAAATGGCTCTGAGTTCAATGATGAGGTAGTTCTTTTTGAGCGCGCTTGGAGTGCGTGTGAGCCTTGATAAGAACAGAAAAACACGCCAAATTAACGGCGTGTTTGTTAACTTACCGTAAACTTAGCCGAACAAGGCAAATACTTACCTAAATATGTTGAACGTGAGTTTGATGAGTTCTTGCGTTGTGGTCGACTTGAGTACGGTTTTTTGCGAGTCGTCTGCGGTAACTGTAAACATGAGAAGCTAGTCGGCTTTAGCTGCAAGCGCAGAGGCTTCTGCCCCAATTGTGGAGCAAGTCGAATGGCTGAAGGCGCAGCGCTGTTGGTTGATGATGTGCTTAGCAGTCCCTGAAGGGCGTACCCAGTGCGCCAGTGGGTCCTAAGTTTACCCATTCCCTTTCGCTTGCTGCTAGCAAGATACCCAAGTGAGCTAAGCAAGGTGATGCAAATCATTCACCGCGCCATTTCCACTCACATTGTGAACAAAGCAGGCTTTACCAACAAACAAGCCAAAACACTTAAGAAGGTACGCAACACGAAAGTTGAGCACCTTTTAGAGGTGTTTTATAAACAATTCACCTGTTCGCCCTTGTATTAGTGACTGTCTCAAATGGGCAGTTTCCTGCCGTATAAAAACATCATATTTAACCCATGTAAGAAAAATTCCTCACGTCATCCTTGCGAAGGCAAGGACCTACTAAACAGCTTAGAAAGTTCAATTAAGTTTACCTAATTAGGTCAGGATATAAATCCTGCCAACTAGGATTCACTTCATTAATAATCCGATTTTTCCAATCTCGTTTCCAGAGCTTCAACCTTTTTTCCCGGCTTATGGCATTCTCCATGTCTTCAAACAGCTCAAAGTAGACAAGCTTGTCTACGTTATATTTGGCGCTGAAGCCTTTTATTAGCTTATTTTTATGTTGATATACACGTTGCACCAGATTACTGGTAACACCAATATATAAGGTCGTATTATTGCGATTTGTGGTCATATAAACACAGGGTTGTTTCATGATTGAATTCCTTTTCAATTAAGCATCGAGCATATAAGCTTCACCTGAAATTGAAAAGGATGGTTTTTACATGGAGTTTGGCTTTGGCAGGTCCTTGCCTTCGCAAGGATGACGTGTTGGTTATCAAGGTTGACGTGTTGGTTATCAAGGATGACGTGTTGGCTCTTTGAGATTAACGCGAGATGCATCACTTATTCTTTAAGTGCTCAATAAAATAATTACTTTGCATGGTGTGCAGATGCAAAGAAGTACCGTCTCCTTCGACAATTCCATGTCTACGATTAGGGTATGCCATGAAATCAAACTGGCGATTATGTTTAACCAGCTCATTGATCAGTCTCTCTGCGCCTTGGTAATGCACATTATCGTCTCCAGTGCCATGTACAAGCAACAACTTGCCCTGCAAATTCTTAGCATGAGTTATGGGCGATGCTTCAATATAGTTCGCTTCATAATCTTCGAGCAATCCAGAGTAGCGCTCTTGATAGATAGAATCATAGAGTCGCTGGTCTGGCACGGGCGCTCGTGAGACACCCACATGAAATTGCTCAGGATAACGAAATAGCAAGTTCAGTGTCATAGAGCCTCCACCAGAATGTCCCCACACTCCAGCTCTATTGCAGTCGATATACGACCATTTTTTGCAAATTTCTTGTAACGCGTCAGATTGATCGCGCGCACCAAGTGGGCCAATATTGCCGTATACAGAGCGGCGCCAGTCTCTACCTTTTGGCGAAGGTGTGCCGCGATTGTCAACCGAGCTAATAATAAAGCCCTGTTGTGTCATCATCATGTGCCACATTGTATTTCGAAGCCACATATCACGAACTATCTGGGCGGCTGGCTCACCATAAACAAAGTTAATAATGGGGTATTTTTTGCTCTTGTCCATATTAGGTGGACGCATGATATAACCATCCAAACTTAGGCCATCTTGGCTGTTCACGCTATAAAATTCATAATCGCCCTTGGCAAGTTGCGCAATCTTTTCAACCAGCTCTGCATTGTCTTCAAGTACGTTATGCGCTTTATGATCAGGTAGTGAAATCAGTGTATAAACAGGTGGTTGTAAAAAACTAGAGTGCGTATGATTTGCCCATTTTGAATCCGCTGATACATCGTAGCTATTAGTGCCGCTCAATGCGTCGGGAGTGATACGCGTCATGTCACTGCTGCCATCTAAGTTCGTTCTGAATAAATAGCGCTGTGTCGGATTTTTGGGTGAGGCAATAAAATACAGCCAGTTATTCGCCTCATCCTTTGACACAAACTCGGTTACATCAAAGTCACCTGGCGTTAGGTCGACCATGCTTTTGCCGTCACGAGCAACTTTATAAATGTGCTTCCAGCCATTGCGCTCACTCAGCCATAAAAACTCATCTGAATTTTTAAGCCAAATAGGATCCTCTAGATATTCGATGTAAGTCTCTTCCTGCTCAACAAATACTTTCTCAATATCGCCGGTATTCACGTCTGCATAAAAAATCGTATTGTTGTCTTGTTTGCGATTCATCTGCTGGATCAACACCTGATTTTGGCCTTGCACCCAACTCATTCGCGGCACATACATATCTTTAGGGATGCCCGGCAGCTCAATCCAACGTGTTTCTGAATTGGCAATAGACACAACACCAATGCGTGCCGCAGAATTTTCTTCCCCCACTTTTGGATAGGGAATAGCGGTAATGGTGGGATAAAGCGTATCAGTATTGTTTATAATGTAGAAATCTTGCGCCGCGCTGGTATCAAGCTGCCAGTAAGCGATGCGTTGGCTATCTGGGCCCCATTGAAAACCATCTTGGATACTGAATTCCTCTTCATAGGCCCAGTCGAATAAGCCGTTAATGGTGTTATCAGATGCGTCGGTAGTCAGTGCGGTAATGGCTTTGCTTTGTAAATCTTGCACATAAATATTGTTGAGGTAGACATAAGCAAACTTTTTGCTGTCGGGGGAGAACTTACCAAACATCATTTGACTTGCTTGATAACTATTTTCGCCAAGCTTCGACAGTGCGCCATCTTCTATATTTAGCACCCAGTATTCGCCACGGGTTTTGTCTCGCCAAACGTATTCAGCATTGGTATATATTAATAATTGGCTTTGGTCTTTTGACCATTGGTAATCGTCCACCACCAACGCTTTATCGCTGCCCGCTGGCGTTAACTGAGCGAGGCTAATTAAAATGCTGCGTTCTAATGTGGCAGGATCATATTGGACAATTTCTTCATAAACTTTGATATCGTCGCCATTTTGGTCCTTTTCAAGCTCAGCATCTTCAAAACCCTTGGCTGTTTCCAGCGCGGTAAATTTTGAGCCTTCTTTGTCCCAGCGGATAGCACCTGGTCGCTCTGCTCTATATTCATAGTCTTGATAAAGCATTTCATTTGTTAGCATAACTCCGGTTGGTGCATTAGACATTTTTTCACTCGCGTTAGTTTGCTCAGATAATGGTTTTTGAGGGGAACATGCACTCATCGCAAATATGAGTACTATGGCGCTACAGGACACTTTAAACCGTTTGGATAAATACATTTTGATACATTCTTTGTATACCTTTATTTAAAATCATCGTGTCTGATTCTTTTCCAAAAGTAAACATTTTCTTGGTACACATAACGCCGCAACAAACAGCCAAATAGCAGCTGGCTTGAATGTAAATCGAAGCGCAAGCGAGCAAACTGTTCCGTGTTCGTTATTACAGAAAAAAGACCTTTGGAGCAACACGGTCGACAATCCATAATTCGCTTAAAGCGCAAGTAGAACAATAATAATTAGGGTAAATGGCGCCTTATTATCTAACTCAATGTTAAGAATATTTTACATGAAGTTTAATTTAATTTACTCTAGGTTCGGATTTGTTAACTTTAATAGAGAACATCGATGAACATGACATTTAAAGAAAAGAGCACCTGGCTTTCCCTTTTTGTAACGCTATTGATTTTTGGTAACTACGCGATTTCAGTGTTCACAATGGATCCCAGTATGCTCAACCCTGAAGAGATGATTGAACTCGCTATGGACAACTTGAGTTCAGCTGTGTTGTATATGATTATTATTGAAATTATCTTTCAGTCACTCATTGCTGCAGCTAGTCGCAACAAAACTGAGCTCGAAGGGGATGAACGCGATAGAACAATTTCTCTAACTTCTAATAACTCTGGCTACTATGTGCTAAGTATCGGTGTTGTTATTACAATTGGTCAGTTAATTTTACCGCATGCGTTCGGTATTGGAGCGTTTGTTGAAGAGCGTACTAGCATAATCCCTTTGTTTGAGATGCACATTCTGTTATTTAGTCTTATTCTTTCTGAAATCGTGCGCTTTACACACCAAATCTTTCTTTATAGAAAGGATGCGGTATAACAATGGCTTCGACGAATAAAATCAATAGTAAGGTTCGCGAGTGCCGTTTCTTTGCGAATGAAATGACACAACAAGAATTGGCTGAACGAGTCGGGGTGACTCGTCAAACTATCATGGCAATAGAAAAAGGAAAATACAGCCCTTCACTTGAAGTCGCATTTAAAATTGCATTGGTGTTTAATAAACCTTTAGAAGATGTGTTCACTTATGAACCTAATGTTGAATAAGTTATTTATTTTAGAATTTTGCTAATGAAAAGCTTTAAAAGTATACGTTAGCGACAAAAAGTAGCGAACAATAAGTAACAAATAAAAATGAAGAAAAATAATGACCAATAGTACTGAAAAATCTTCGAAAGAATTACAAGCAAGGCTTGCCAAAACGCAGGATGATGCTCGCTTAACGCAAGCAGAAAAGCGACAAGCGAAAGGGTTTAATACCGCGCGTGAAAACATTGAAAAGTTATGCTCTGGCAAATTGTTTCGAGAATATGGCCAAGTAGCTGTCGCAGCGCAACGCCAGCGCCGTAACTATGAAGAACTGCAAACAGAAACAGCCGCTGATGGTGTTATTACGGGTATTGCTCCTATTAATAATGAGTGTATTACGCTGAATTCGCACGCAAATATTAGCTCACATGACACCGTGCTTATCGTCAACGATTATTCTGTATTAGCGGGTACGCAAGGTTATTTTCACCATTTAAAGCTCGACCGAATAATTGAGGTAGCGCTCAATAAGCAACTTCCTATCATTATGTTGACTGAAGGCGGCGGAGGTCGTCCTGGTGATACCGATATAACGACTATCAATTCCGGTTTACAGTGCACTACCTTCAGCCGTTGGGCTGGTCTTACTGGCAAGGTCCCTCGTATCGCTGTCAACAATGGCTACTGTTTTGCTGGCAACGCTGCGCTGTTTGGCGCCGCTGATATCACGATCGCCACAGCATCGTCTTTTATTGGCATGGCGGGGCCCGCCATGATTGAGGGTGGTGGTTTGGGTAAGTTTAACCCAACAGACATCGGTCCAATTGATACACAGGCTAAAAACGGCGTAGTGGATATTGTTGCACGGGATGAAAGTCACGCAATTGAAATAGCAAAAACCTGCTTAGGTTTCTTCCAAGGTTGTCATACCGATTGGGAGGCTCCCATTGATAGCGCGCTCGATTGCGTTCTACCGGACGATAGACGCTATGTTTACGACATGCATAAGGTTATATCCGGCATCGTAGATATAAATTCCTTCGTAGAAATTGGAAAGCAGTATGGCTCCGCTATTATTCTGGGCTTTGCTAGAATTGAAGGCAAACCCATTGGATTAATTGCCAGTAACTGTAAAGTTCTAGGGGGAGCAATTGACGTGGATGCAGCGAAAAAATTGAATCGCTTTATGAAGTTATGCGATCTATTTGCTATTCCTATTGTTTCTTTGTGTGATACCCCTGGTTTTATGGTGGGGCCTGAGCATGAAAAAAATGGCGCCGTTCGGTATTTAAGTGAACTCTTTGCAACGGGTGCTAATTTGTCGATTGATTTTGTCGCTGTTGTTATCCGTAAATGTTACGGCTTAGGCGCTCAAGCTATGCTGGCTGGTAGTACATCTAAGCCAAGCTACATGCTTTCATGGCCAACTGGCGAATTCGGTGCAATGGGGCTTGAAGGTGCCATTAAACTTGGTTTTAAGAAGGAGTTGGAAGAACAAACCGACCCCACTAAACGCCAGGCTCTGTTCGATAAACTGCTCGCTCAGCAATACGAAAAGGGGAAGGCGCTCGAAGTGGCTACAGTGCTGGAGATTGATGCGGTAATTGAGCCGCGGGACACTCGAGAAATAGTGCTTGCAGCCCTTAAGTAATATATACGTGACGACCTAAATGAAACCCTTTTGACCTAATCATTCTATGGCTAGTAGGGGTGTAAACTAGAAGTATGCGCGTCTTATTAATTTAATATAAAGGCTTCCAACTGAGGCTTCAGTAAAGCCGTTATCATCGGTTGTGCTTCTGCAGTAGGATGAATGCCGTCGTTTTGCATTAGCTCTTTATTTAGAGCAATCTCTTCTAAAAAAAACGGAATCAAAGGAATGTCATTTTCTTGAGCAACATCCTTATACACTTGCATAAACATTTCTGTGTATCTTCTTCCGTAGTTTGTCGGTATTTGCATTTCTTGTAGCATCACTTCAACATTATTTTGTTTTGCTAATTGAACCATTTTCTCAATATTGACTCTTATTTTACTTGGGTTGTGCCCCTGCAAGGCGTCGTTCCCACCCAATTCAATTAATAAGTGAGTTGGTTTGTGCAGGTCCAATAGTCGTGGTAGGCGTGATAATCCGCCGTCAGTAGTGTCACCGCTTATTGCGCCATTAACGACAGCAATTGATTTGTCCTCGCTTTCCCATGCATTTTGTAACAAATAAACCCAACCTTGCTGTTGTGTTAGTCCATATGCTGCACTTAAGCTATCTCCAAGCACCAACAGCTTGTGTTCTTGTAATTCTTGCTGATCTGAATGGCTATAAAAAGGGAATAAAAGACATACAAGTAGTACGGCGCGGATCATTTTTGATGCAATCACGTTGTGATATGAGACAGTTGAGCCCCATACATTAACTAGCGACTGATTTTTTGTGCGCTTTATAAAATTAATTTTTACGGAATTTGAAAAAGAAAACACTATGACAACAGCTCCTGCAATGATTGAAACGAAAAGTGTGATAAAGAAAGTGAATACGAGTGAAGGCGAGTTACAGATCCTTCAACCCATCAGCTTTACAGTAAAACCAGGTGAATCTGTCGCCATTATAGGCGCATCGGGTTCAGGTAAGTCAACTCTTCTTGGTTTGTTAGCAGGTTTAGACGAAGTGTCTGGTGGACATATTATGATAGATGGCGAAGCACTGCATGCAATGGATGAAGAGCAGCGCGCTCGACTTCGTGGTGAAAAAGTTGGCTTTATTTTTCAGAGTTTTATGCTGGTGCAGAGTTTAACAGCACTCGAGAACGTCATGCTACCCGCCGAAATTGCAGGACTCTCAGATCCTAAGAAGCGTGCTCAAAAAATCCTCGAGCAGGTAGGTCTTGATCATCGAGCCAACCACTTCCCCAATCAATTATCGGGAGGTGAGCAGCAGCGTGTAGCCATCGCTAGAGCATTCATAACGAACCCAAAGATTTTATTTGCCGACGAGCCAACAGGGAACCTTGATTCTACCAATTCGCTAAAAGTAGAAAATCTGTTGTTTGATTTAAACAAAGAATCCAACACGACTTTAGTGTTGGTAACCCACGACGATGAACTTGCGCAACGTTGTCAACGTCAGTTGCGCATGCACGCCGGTGAACTTACTGAGCAAACTCAGCCGCTTAAAGTTGTTTCTGGAGAATAGGATGTCAACTGTATTCCAATTAGCATGGCGTTTGTTTAAACATGAGGCGAAACGCGGCGAACTCACCATTATTTTGTTGGCAATTGTGCTGTCCGTCGGCTCTGTTCTCTCGCTATCATTATTTAGTGAACGTTTACAGGGCGCATTAACAGATCGTTCAGCTGAGTTCATAGCTGCAGATAGACAGCTACGTTCTCGAGAAGTCATTGACGATGCTTGGATAAATAAAGCATCCGAGTACAAGCTCAATACTGCTTATCAAGTCAGTACCAGATCGATGGTATTCGGCGCTGAAGAACTGGCCCTGTCTGACCTACGCGCGGTTGATACAAGTTACCCCTTAAAAGGCAGTATTAAAGTAGCAAAACAGGTTTTTGGCGTGCCCGAGGAGACCACTGAGTCACCTCAGCCCGGTGAAGTGTGGATTGACTCTCGCTTGTTTCAGTTAGTGAAAGTTGAATTAGGCGGTAGCATCGATATTGGTGATGCAAGTTTTAAAGTCACTAAAGTGTTAAGTGGCATTCCAGACGCAGGGTTTAGCGTATTTAACGCTGACCCCATTGTTTTAATGTCCACCGAAGACCTAGAAAAAACCAAAGTCACCGGTCCGGGCTCGCGAGTAAGCTACAAATACTATTTCACCGGTGATAGTGGTGATCTCGACGACTATTACGACTGGCTTCGTCCTCAACTTAATAGAGAGCTGCACCGCTGGACATCAATAGAAGACGATGAGTCAGCTATCGGGCGTTCAATTGCGCGTGCAGAGCAGTTTTTCTTACTCGCAAGTTTGTTAGCGATTGTGTTGGCAGCAGTGTCAATCGCGGTTGCTGCTCAACGCTACAGCCAGCGTCATTTTGACCCCGTTGCAATCATGAAAACATTGGGTGCAGGCAAGGCCATGGTGCAACGCATCTACTTGCTACAGATTTGTTTTATTACATTGCTAGGCATCGTCTTAGGCATTGCAGCTGGTTTTGCGCTGCAGCAAGCTGTGGTCTCGCTGTTAGCAGATATAGTTGAAGTGTCGCTTGATATTTGGCATTGGAGACCATTGGCTATTGCAGTATTTACGGGGGTAATTTGTTCTGTTCTATTTTCGCTATATCCACTGCTGCAGTTATTCTCTGTGCCACCGCTACGCGTATTAAGACGCGATATCGATTCAACTCTGTCATCAAAAGCGCTGCAATTTGCAACTTCAGGTATTGCGGTATTTCTACTCATGTGGATTTATAGCCAAGACCTTATGATCAGCTCGATCCTGTTTGTATCTGGGATTATCTTAGTGGTGCTGCTGCTTGGTGTTACGCATTTACTCATTATGCTTGGTCGCAAATTAGGCAGTGGTAGCATGGGCTCATGGACCTTAGCTTGGGCGCGCATCCGCCGCAGAGCAATGGGCAACAGCGTACAGCTAATTAGTTTCTCCATAACCATCATGCTGTTGCTGGTAGTACTGGTTATGCGCAACGACATGGTAGCGCAGTGGCGCGACCAACTGCCAGAAGGTACCCCAAATTATTTTGTGTCTAACGTAACTGAGGGTCAACGAGCGGGTTTAGAAAATCAATTTGCACAAAATAACGTTGAGTCTGGTGATTTCTTTCCAGTAGCTCGCGGTCGGTTCGTTGCTATTAATGACGAGAAAATTCGCACTGAAGTCACAAAAGAAGATCAAGAAGTGGCTGACGAAGGTCGACAAGGTCTCGGTAGAGAGGCAAACCTCACATGGGGCACAGAGCTGCAAATGGGGAATAAGATCATTGAGGGTGAATGGCTCGACTCGTGGCAAGAAGGTGAACCCTATCCATTATCAATTGAAGCTGAAATAGCTGAGCGCTTGGATATTAAGCTTGGTGATGAGCTGACCTTTAACATTGGTAGTGAGGTTATTAAAGCCACAGTTACCAGCCTGCGCGAAGTAAACTGGCAAACAATGCAACCTAACTTCTTCTTTGTGCTTCATCCAAAAGCATTAGAGAACTTTTCTGCTACGTACATCACTAGCTTCAACTTAGATGAGTCACGTAAAGCTGAAATAACCAAGCTAATGGCGCCTTTTGCCAGTGTCACTTTGTTTGATGTGGATGCCAGAATAAACCAGCTGCGAGAGATAATTGATCAAGTATCAATGGCGGTAGAATTTATTCTCATACTGGTGTTAATTGCCGGTGCGCTGGTGTTGATAGCGCAAGTTCAGGCCAGCATGGATGAACGTTTGCAGGAATTGGCCATCTTGCGCACCTTGGGTGCCAAAGGATGGATGATCCGCTTTAGTGTTATCAACGAATTCATTATTATTGGGCTCGTGGCGGGGCTCATGGCTGCGATATCAAATGAATTTAGTTTGTATATGCTGCAAACAAAAGTGTTCCAAATGGAAGCGGGCTTGCACCTTGAATATTGGATAATAGCGCCGCTAGTAGGTGCATTAACTGTCGGCTTGCTTGGAGCAATAGGGTGCTGGCGTTTATTAAGTTTGAATACAGGAGAGTTGCTTAGAAAAATGGTGTAATTTCCCCCTAGGTTGGCCGGATAGTAAATGAATCTACTTATCCGGCCATTCATATTGACTTTGTTCGCATCGATAGTCTTTCATAGCACTTCGCTACTAACTATTTTACACTCCTGAAGTAGGCCTCTCACTATAATGAATATAGAGATGGCTATAAGTGGATTCATCGGGCGAGACAATAATGAACACGCATAAATTTGGCGAAAACAGTACATACATCCTCTCTGGCAACAACGGCGAGAAGCTCTTAGTCCGCAAATGGAATGCCTCAGCAAAACCTAAAGGGATTATTATCGCTATCCACGGAGGAATGGCTCATTCTGGTGATTGGCAACATCCAGCACAGTTTTACAGTGAGAAAGGCTACGAACTTCATGCACTCGACTTGCCAGGCCATGGAACATACCCCAAAACAAATCCTGGCAAAAAAAATCTGCTTGATATTGAAAGCTTTGATATTTATGTCGATCATGTTCACATGCTCGTTAACAGCGCTCATAACGAATCCCCACAGCTGCCCATATTTATTTTTGCTCACTCCATGGGCGGGCTCATAGCTTTACTTTATGGCTTGGGTAAAGGTAAAGAACAACATTTTATTCACGGTTTTGGCATTTCATCACCTTGGCTCAAAAATAAAACTAAACCGCCAGTACCGTTATTTATCGTCAATTTGCTAGCGCGTTTTTTCCCAACTCTGCCAGTTCCCTTAAAAATTGATTTGGGCCAGTTGACTCATGACCAAAATGTTTTGGAAAGGCATCAAGCGGACGTTGAATCTGGTTTGCGAGGAACAATGGCTAGCCCTCGTTTCGCGAAAGTATCTGAACGCGCTCAGCATAAATTGGCAGCTGAGCTTTCAAGCTGGAAAGACTTCCCATTGGCGATAGCGATTGCGGGCGCTGATGACTTGGCTGACGCTGAGTTCACGCAAACGCAAGTGCAAGGAATACAGTCTCCGGTTGTGCAATATCATTATTATCAAGACAACCTACATGAAAATTTCAACGAACTAAACCGTCAGGACGTTTTTCAGTATCTTTTCGACTCCCTTAATATGTGACTTTCTTTAATAGCTCAAGTAATTTAAGCTTGCGGCTGATTTTGATGTTATTGGGAAGGGAAAGTCGTAATGTTTTCAAGTTTTATTCGCCCTACTAATTTATCGAAAAAAGTAATGGGCGTTATTTTTTCTATTTATTTAGGCGTAACTTGCCTAATTACTAGCGCGCAGTTCTATACCGAATACTTGATAACGCAGGGTTCAATATTGAGTGAACTGAAGCAGTTGGAAGCGACAGTTATCGGCCCTATGTCAAGTAACCTATGGCAATATAATCTAAATCAATTAGAAGTACTCAGCGCAGGTCTTTTGCAAATGCCGATCATCGAGGGCGTTGATATTGTCGATGCTAACGGCAAAAGTATCATCTCTAAAAGATCCTACGCACCCGCATCCATCCCTTTATCTATTTTTGATGTCAAAACAGACTTAAACTGGGTGCTGAATAATAAAGAAATATACCTTGGCTCGGTCACACTCTACTCATCTTCTGAAGTCGTTTTAGATCGTGTTCTTTTTGGTTTCTCCCTAATTGCTATTGCAGCGGTGATTAAACTTTTTATTTTGTTTTGCTTGTTTATTTGGGCCTTTGACCGTTATTTGGCTATCCCTTTGAAAGAACTAATGTCGCAAGTTGATGAAGTCCAAGCGGGTAAAGAAATGAATAAACGGATCCATCTTTCGACTGTTGATAATAATGAACTCACCCAACTTCAATCTCATATGAACAGCATGCTCTCTGCTATGGAGAAGGATAGGGAACAATTATTGGAAGATGAGCAAACTAAACGAAATTGGTTGGAAGATGCTGTTGCAAAGCGCACTGAAGCCTTACAAATTGTAAATGAAAAGCTTGAAAAGCTAGCTAAAAATGACTCCTTAACTGGCATACTAAATCGAGGGAGTTTTTTTGATTCAGCTCAACACCTGTTGGTGCTCTCTGAGCGCCAAAAGTCTTCTGCTTCTTTGGTCCTGATGGACTTAGACCACTTTAAAATGGTTAACGATACTTATGGTCATTTCATCGGCGATAAGGTGCTTATTCATTTCACTCAAACCATTCGTTCTTTTTTGCGAGAGTCAGACATATTTGGCAGACTTGGTGGAGAAGAATTTGCCATATTTCTCTCTGGTGCTGGCATTAATGAAGCCTCTAAACTTGCCGATGAATTACGTAAGGCCATCAGTGATAGTACATTGGAGATTGATGGCAAAACCGTCACCTACACGGTGAGCATCGGTGTTGAATCATCCAGTCCTAATGATGACTCAATTGACGACTTATTTAAACGCGCAGATATTAAGCTGTATGGGGCAAAAGACAAAGGTCGTGATCGTGTCGAAAGGTAATAAAAAAAGTCATTTGCTGTTTGTCCTGCCTTTCTTGATGGCAATAGCGAACAGCAGTTTGAGCCATGCAGAGACTATAAAAGTTTGTTATGACCAGTGGGCTCCAATGACCATATTTCCAACTGACAACTTACCCGAGAGAGGCGTGGTGATAGACATGCTTGAGCATGTATATGCTTCTCATGGTTATTCATTAGATTATTACGAAGTGCCGTTGGCAAGAGGTCTTTCTATGGTCTCAGAAGGCCTTTGCGATATGCTGCCAGAATATGTGCCTTCAAAAAGAGTAGAAGAAAACTTTGAGTATGCTACCGAAGCTACCTTTGCCTACACAACCGCCTTTGTTGTGAGGCGAGATGAACCTTGGCGCTACGCTGGTATGCCTTCTTTAAAAGGCAAGCGCATCGCAACCGGGCCCGGTTGGGACTACAGTTCAATGAGCGTCGATTATCAAACATATCTCGATGACTCTAATAATGCCGCTTTCGTTGAGATAATCGCAGGTAATGATGACGTGGTAGAACGTGTGATGCACATGATCAAAGAAAATAGAGTTGATCTATATGCTGATAATGAACTTGTCCTTCAGTATGTTTTAAATCGCGCAAATTTGAAAGATGATCTTGTGATCGTGCGGCCTGGATTAGAAAATAAGTTAATTGAATTACCGATTTTTTCAAAGAAAATTCCGATACTGAAAAGAAAAGAACTTATTAGAATATGGAATGAAGGGCGCAAGCAGATGAAGGGTAAACAAGAAGACATATTTCTAAAAAAATATAAAGTACAACTTCAAGAATAATAGTAAAAGTAGCGCAGAGTGGTTTTTAAATTCACCAATATAACGCTACAAATATAAAGCTGAAGCAAGCTAAAGTGAGTTCTCTACATCGTACTTATCAAGGATCATTTTTAACTCTCCTGACTTTTTCACGCGAGCGATGATTGTGTTTATCTCGTCCATAAGCTCGCTATGCTTTTTGTTTAGGCGCAGCACTAAGTTCCCTTTAGTGTGAAGTGCCGCAAAAGCAATGTCGACATCATTAACTTTAGCCCAGTGTTTTGCTGTTTCGATGTCTAAAATTATCCCTTTAAATCGTCCATGCTTGAGACCTTTCATCAACTTATTTTCATCTAGAAAATCAACCCTAGTAAATTTATCGTCATCAAAATAAAAGTAACCGCCTATAGTGCCAATGTTTTCGCCGTATATTGCATCTAAGGTGGGGTAAAGATCGCGGTTTTTCTTGAGAGTAACAACGTACTCATTGATTTCAAATAAGGGTATGCTGCCCACAAAATCAGCACCGATGTCACCGTTTTTTAGCCATTCCGGGCAGATAAAATCGAAGTCAACAATGCCGTTTACTAAGGCTTGTTCTGCGCGTTTCATGGGTAAATGGACTGACTCAAAATCGATTGTGGAGTAAGACTGCAGCAAAATTACCAAGTCAGCGAATACGCCTCCGTCACCCTCTAAAACTCCAGTTCTAAACGGCACCCAACCATGCTTATCACCTAGGTCATAGTATAAGGTTGTTTTTTTTGTTTCTGCGTGAGCAAGCTGAGTGAAAATGATCATGCTGCACATTAAAGAAACAGTAATAAAAACAAAATTTAATTGACGTAAACGTCTCACGTTTTCGATCCTTTGTTGGGATGATTAAATGCTTGTGGTTTGGATGTTAAGGCACATAACCTCGAGTTTCAATGACTGTTAGAAAATCAATTTGAAAGTTTATTAGGTTTTCATCTATTTGATGGCTGCAATTGCGATAAATCGTCCCAGCATAACAGTCTAATACTTCATGAATTAGAGCCAAGGGGCATCGGAATAACGAATTATCTAGTTAATACTGCTGATAAACTGCGTGTAAATATGTAGACTACTAATCTCCATCATTCTGAATTAAGGACTAAAAAATGTTTAATGTGAACGAATACTTCGAGGGCAAGGTGGCATCAATTGCTTTTAATACAGCCATTCAAACTGCTACGGTTGGGGTTATGGCGCCCGGTGAATATGAATTCGGCACAAGTGAGTTTGAGACTATGACGGTGGTTAGTGGTGCATTAACGGTCTTGTTGCCGGACGAAAAAGAATGGAAAACATTTACGGCTTCAGAGGTGTTTACAATTGAAGCTAACCAAAAGTTTAAGGTTACCACTATTGTAGACACGGCTTACCTGTGTACTTACGGGAAATAACTTTTTAAGATAATCGAAGCACATGTCATCGCGAGTTTAATAATAATCAGCAAACTCTAGCTTCTTCATTTAGTGAATGAGGCTAGAGTTTGGTCAGCTGAACTGAGCATTTAACTGGGTCGAGACTTTGTAAAAACTTCGCCTAAGTTTGCATACTGACTAGCGCCCAATCTTGCTAACGGATTTACTTTTAATGCATCAACTTGAATGCGATTGTTGCTTTCAGTAACGGCTTTATCGTCAATATACAATTCAATCGCTTCTACAAATATAATTTGCTGCTGCACATTACCAATTTGTTGAGTGCCATGCACTTTACATAAATACGCAATAGGGCAGTCGGCAATGCGTTGTAAGGGCCAGCCCGCGTGATCAACTAACTTAATTTGATTGGCTTCAATTTCACTTTCGCCATAATTAAGTGTAGCCGCTGTCGCAGTAACCACTTCGGCTTGCTGTGCATGGGCAATATGCACAACGCAATAAGCCTCTTCAACCAGGTTGGTAACCGTATCTTTGGTTGATCCGTCTGGTTTTTTACCCATCGAAAGCATGCACAAAGGTGGATCGCTGCACACAGCGTTAAAATATGAAAATGGAGCAAGGTTCAGTGAGTCGTCGTTATTTTTTGATAATACCCAAGCTATTGGACGCGGTATTACGGTTTGTGTCATTAAATGATAAACGGCGGTACTCGACATATTGTTTAATTCAATATTCACTCTTACTTCCTTTTGATAATTAATAGCTGTTATATAACATTGTTTTACATCGTACTTTTAATGTAAAAGGTATACAATCTTTTCGCATAAAATGGCGTTATTCAAGCACTAATGTCAAGCATCGGTAATCACAAATAGACCTCGATTATGCTATTCTCGAAAAAAATCAGTTAGGAAAAGTCATGCAGGTAGATAAAGCTAAAAAGCGAATTGCGAAACAAGTTAACAAAGGCTTCAAAGGATATCCTCTTATTTCTATAAGCTACTTTGGTAATGATCCTACGTGCGCTTCTGTCGTTGTAGTCCAGTTTACTGCCCAAGAAGGTGATGAGGTTCAAGAAGAACGCTTCACCAGTCAGTCAGATGCTAGAAATGATGAAACAATTCAAACTGCTTTGATTAAAATAATTGACCGCGCGGATGCAGTGTCTGTAATTCAAGACTCTGCGGTAGGCATCATCATTTAGTATTGCCTAACAAGGTCTAATCGTGTTGCATTCTAAGCGATGCAAGGTTGCGGTTATACTGGCGAGCATTTTCCTATATTTACCATTTGAAAACTCGGTTGTTATTGTATGAAGTATTTGCCTGATATTCGTATACCCCTTTTCCTGATGTTTTTACTCATGCTTAGCGATAGTGTTCAAACTACGACATCGCAGCTGTATTTGCTAAATACAGCGCTGTCTTTTTAATTAATTGATAATTTCGATTACAAATCTAAATCGGCCAACGCCGTCTTTAATGTTGGAAAAGCGAATTTAAATCCGTCATCAATAAGCTTTTGCGGTACGACTTTTTGACCAAATAAGACTAAGTCTGACGACTCGCCCATCAATGTTTTTAAGACGAACGCAGGCACTCTAAAGATACACGGGCGCTCTAGTCGTTTTGCCAGTGCTAACGAGAAGAAATGATTTGTATTGGGATTCGGAGCTGTGAAGTTATACACCCCTTTTGTCTCGTCATTCTCGAGCAAGAATTGAATACCGTTGACCATATCATCTAAATGTATCCATGCCATAAACTGTTTGCCAGAGCCAATAGGGCCGCCGAGTCCTAAACGGAAGGGCATCAACATTTTAGCTAAGGCGCCGCCCTCGTCGGATAACACGACTCCGGTTCGCAGGATGCAAACTCTTGTATTTGCTTCTAGCGCAATATCTTCCCACTTTTGACATACCTCTCGGCTAAACTCATCATGAAAGTCGGTAAATTCTTCCGTGATTACGGTGTCACCCTGACGTCCATAAACACCAATAGCTGAACCACTGACAAATACTGCGGGTGGATTGCTAGAATTGTTAATTAGGTCAACCAACTGCTGGGTTATTTTCCAGCGGCTTTGACAAATTCGTGCTTTTTGTGCATCAGTCCAGCGTTTATCCGCAATCGGTTCTCCCGCTAGATTAACCACTGCGTCAAATTGGTCAACTGATCTCAGCTCTTCTGCTGTAATGCATTTTACGTTCTCACCAAGCAGTCGTGTAGCTCTGTTAGGGTCTCGAGTTACCACCGTTATTGCATATTGTTTGTGCAGTGACTTGACCAATGTTCTGCCGATAAGACCAGTGCCCCCGGTAATCAATATGCTTTTTGACATGGCAACCTACTCCTTTGTACAAGATAGTGACAATGACACAGAATCGGAGAAGCGCAATGCGTGCGGTTTATCGACCTCAGCTTCTGCAAATGTAACCCATGGATGCTCTGCTGCAATGTTCAGTACGTCGTGAGTCAACTTTTCAAGCAAGTAGAAACGATTGTCCTCTACCAGTCTAATAATAGCTTTCGTTATGGTCTTATAATTAAGCGCGTGGTCCATTAGATCGGAGTCAGTCGCTTTTTTTGCGTCATAATGAATCTTGACGTTGATAACCACATCTTGCTGATTTTTAATTTCATCTTCGTTAATACCAATATAGGTTCGAAGTCTCAAATTTTTAATTCTTATTGTTGCTTGATTTAAGTTCATTTACTCAATTATTCCCATTGTTCTAAATTGCGTGAAACTTTCTATGTGATTGTTTTTAAAAAATTGTCATACTAAACGTGTTTCACAAACCGATTGCCAATGTAACCCGACACACCATTGTTTAATTTTTTCGTAACAAAAGATGCTCTTACTATAAACAATCTAACACCATTGGCATTTATTATTTTTACAAAAGAGGCTGTATGGATATCAAATCACCCATCGCAAAAGCGATGATCGTTATGGCATGTATCATTATTGTACTCGCTGGCATCAAAGCGGCAAGCGTCATAATGGTACCATTTCTTCTCTCAGCTTTTATCGCAATAGCCTGCAGCCCACTAATTAATTGGGCTAGTCGATACAGAATCCCACGCTGGGCGTCTGTTACCTTAGTTATACTGATAATACTCGTGATTGGTTTTATGCTGGCAGGCTTAATTACGCAATCTTTAAGTGAATTTCGGCAAAATATGCCTGTTTATCGCGAGCAATTAAGCGGCGAGCTGGCGTGGGTAGTAAATAAACTCAACGTACTAAATATCAATATCGATAAAGATCTTTTTTTGTCTTATCTTGATCCCGGCGCAGCAATGTCTGTTGCAACAACCTTTATCAGCGGCATGGGCAGCGTTTTATCGAATTTAGTGCTTATTTTATTAACGGTAATTTTCATGTTATTCGAAGCTGAAAGCATGCCCAAGCGTGTGCATATTGCATTGGCCGACCCCGATATGAAAATGACACACATCGACCGCTTCTTAAAATCGGTTAACAGTTATCTGGGTATTAAAATGTTGGTTAGTTTGGCTACCGGTATCTGTATTGGTGGTTGGCTATATTTTCTCGGTATAGACCACTTCCTTCTATGGTCGGTACTGGCTTTTATGTTTAACTTTATTCCTAATATCGGTTCAATAATCGCTGCTGTGCCGGCGGTATTAATGGCGTTCGTTGAGTTTGGCTTTGCTAAGGCGGGTTTAACGGGGTTGGGCTTTGTGGTAGTCAATATGGTAATGGGCAACGTAATAGAACCGCGCTTTATGGGCCGAGGTCTAGGACTGTCAACACTGGTGGTATTTTTGTCATTGATTTTTTGGGGTTGGCTATTAGGTAGCGTTGGTATGTTACTTTCAGTCCCGCTAACAATGGTCGTCAAAATAGCGCTTGAATCAAGAGAAGAGACGAAGTGGCTAGCAATATTGCTCTCGAGTGACGAACAAGAAGCCGCCAATATAAAACCAAAAGAGGCCTCACCGGACTTATCCGAATGAGCAAATGAATACTTCGTCAGATAAATGGTAAGGTTATTTTGTAAGCGCTAGTAGTGCTTTACGAGTGATTGTTGGGATATTTGTGCTTCCACTTTTTGTGGGTCCAAAGGTAATTAAACGGTTGATTATGGATACTTTTCTCAAGAAGCTCGTGGTATTTTTTAACTAGCTCCATTGGTTCAAAACCTTCTGGGCCGTCAGGTCTTATATGGTGAAGTTTGTACTGGTAGTGCCCTGGTTTTACAAAAATAGGCTCTACATACATTACATTAAAATTCTTTTCTATAACGAGATTTGCCCAGCCCGTAATGACAGCAGTGGGTTGACTTAAAAATGTTATAAATTCCTTTGCTTTCTTATATTGGGATGGGCTCTGATCACTTATAAAAACATAAAATGATTGACCGTCGTTAGGTTTGTCTCTTATGCGTTCTTTGATTTCACTGGTCGTAATTAAGTCGGTCCCAACAATTGCGCGACTTTGTTGGATTTTTTCGTCCCAGAATTTATTGGTCAGTGGATGATAAATTCCATGCATATGTTTCTGTGGGGCTTTGTCTCGAACACCAACTAACCACTCCCAATTGAATAAATGACCGCTTACTCCAATAATGCTTTTGTTGGCTAGTATTGGGTCACTAAAAATTTCTGGATTTATACATGAAGTTCTACGTTGAAGCTCATTAATATCAGTTGAAAAAAGCTTTAAGGACTCCATGATGAATGAAAAAAATCTTACATAAAACATCTTGGTAAATGCTAAAATCTCAGTTTCGGTTTTGTTTGGGAAACTATTGGTAATATTTTTTATAACGAGTTTTTTACGGTAACCAATTATATAAAAGTTCAAATAAGCCAACACCTTTGCAAAGGCAAGTAAAAGAGATAGTGGCAACAGTGAAAAGCTATAAACCAAAGCGTATAAAATTTTATTTAGCATATGCGCGAAACTACGTATTTTTATGTTTAAATGTGTTGAATTAACCTAGTCCACAGCATTTTCTGCTGGGTGAGGAGTGATAATACTTATATCTAAATTTTGAGCACAGTAAGTCAAAAGACTCTTACATGCAACAGCCTTTGATTCTGATGAGTTTTGGCTAAAAAAACGCTTGTAAATTTAGCTACTTACTGAGCACTTTTGAAAACCGTTGTTGTGGCAGCACCATACAAAACCTGCTGCCTTTATTTAGCTCGCTTTGTATCTGTAGCTCACCACCATAGCTTTCCAACATATCAACAACCAAGGCTAATCCAAGTCCTTGACCCTCTGAATAAGTATCCAAGCGTCGACCACGCTCGGTAATTTCAGAAATGGCTGAAACCGACATACCTTTTCCATCGTCTGCTACACAAACGAATGTAGACATCGTGTTTCTTTCGTAACTTACTTTTACTGACGACGTGGCTGCTTTGCATGCGTTGTCTAGCAAATTGCCCAGTATTTCCATATAGTCGGTTTGGTCGATTGAGAGTGGGGCAGGATTAGGTATTTCCGATAACAAGGTCAATGACTTTTGTGAGTGAATTTTCGCCATGGCGTCAAGCAACGACTGTGTTACCGGCGCAACGTCAATACTGGGTAAATAACCGACCACATTGATCGTAGCTCTTTTAAGCTGGCGCTTAACAATCATATCAATGTGCAATACGGGCTCTTTGATGTCTCTGCTCAAGTTACTTTGACCTAGAATGATACTCAGCGGGGTTTTGATGCTGTGCGCTAAATCATCTAAGCTCTTCTTATAGCGCTCCCTTTGTTGTTTTTCACTATTTAGTAACTTGTTTATACTTTTTTGCAGTGGCTGCAGTTCAGGAGGGTAGTCATCGTTAATTTGATCAATTTTGCCTTCTTCAATTTCGCCGATCCGCGCGATGATATTTTGCATTGGCATAAAGACGCTGCGCAATGAAAGCGCAATTAAACCCAGTAAAATTAGGCCTAGAACAGCAATCCACCACCATAGACGATTGATAAATGTGCTTAGCTCTCGTTGATACTTATTTTTATTGTTGATGACTAGAAAGCTGACTTCTTCAAAATTGCCATCGATAAAAAACTCAGCCTTTTTTGAAAGAGCAAAGTACTGCTCATTTTCGTCGAAATCAGATAGAAATAAAGTTTCGCTAAGCAATTGTCCGTTCGTTTGTTCATATAGTGCATTGAACATACTCGAATCGATACCGTTGTCGATAGACGATTGTGACTGCCAAACTTGTTGATCTCGCCACTTTATCGTTGCAACTAAATCTGAACCGGGTAGATTTAAGTCTTCTACAAAAAGACGAGAGGGCATAACAACTTCGTCTTCTTCAAATTCAAACTCAGAGATCATGGCGAAGGCAGTGGTCGATAGTTCTTCTCGCTTGGCCATCATTAAGCTGCGCTCATACGCATTTTGCATTGAGAATATGATTGCAGGGAAAAAAATGGCGACAAACAGGAAGCAGGTTAAGAAAATGCGACCGGTGATAGACCAACTTTTCATGCTATTGATCACTTAACGCAGATTGGCATTGAGTCGATAACCTCTGCCACGCAGTGTTTCAATCGGTTTTATCAGGTTATCTTTGTCAATTTTGCGTCGCAGCCTACCAACGAATACTTCAATAACGTTGCTATCCAAATCAAAGTCTTGGTCGTATATATGCTCAACCATTTCTGTTTTAGAAACGACTTTGTTGGGGTTCATCATTAAGTATTCAATGACTTTGTATTCATAGGCGGTCAATTCAATAGGCTGCTCGTCTACGTAAAGTTGATTGGCACTGGTATCTAAGGAAAGTGGGCCTTTCTGCATTATCGGACTAGCTTGGCCTGCGCTGCGCCGAATTAATGCTTTTACTCTTGCCAATAACTCTTCATGAACGAAAGGCTTGGTTAAGTAATCGTCGGCGCCAGATTCTAAGCCTTTCACTTTTTCCTGCCATCGATCGCGAGCCGTTAATATAATTATAGGACAGGAAATATCGTTAGCACGAGCTTGTTTCACAACTTCAAATCCGTCAATGCTCGGCAGACCAACATCAATTATGGCTAAGTCGTAGTTATACTCTTTTAGTTGATATAGGGCTTTTTCACCATCATCAGCTAGGTCGACACTAAATCCTTGTGACTGCATATATTGGTCAAGTTGAAGCAGCAAACGGCTATCATCTTCGACTATTAAAATCCGCATGGATAACTCCGTTTATATAACGTGGATTGAAAGAACGATATTGACGCATGAAATAACCATCTTACTGGCGAACTTTACCCGTTGTTGCGTCAACAGTGACATAAACAACTCGGCCAGATGCTTGATGAATTTTTACGCGATAAACATTACCACGACTTTCTACTTTCAGCACTTTACCCGCAAATGCTTGCTGAGCTCGCTGTGCTGCCTGTGACTTACTTATCTTTGGCTGTTCTTTTTTGTCTTTGGCAACAGCAACAGGCGCCACCATCATCTGACTGGCAAAAACAAGCGTAAGAGCTAGAAAAACAGAGCGCAGCGTTGTCAAAGTGAAGTACCTACTTATTTGTTGAATAAATGTTTATGCATTTGTAACGTTTAAATGTAACGACTTTATTACGAATTTCCTAAAGCTATTATGCAGGTCCTCGCTGAACTTAAGCTGAATAGATACAAACTCTTTTTTTAGCATTTGTGGCTATTGCATTTGTTTCAGCATCTTGTTTCTAACATTATCACGACAATGAACCGCGTAGAAGTGTCATTTTGTATTTGGCTGAATTAGGGTTAATGAACCATCTAAATGCACATCGCGCTGCGGAAATGAAATAACCACTTGATGCTCGTTGAACAAGTCATTAATTCTAAAACGGATATTACTTCTTGTACTGCGAAGTTCGCCTTCAATACTTGCGTTTATCCAAAAATAAACTTCGAATGCCAATGAGTTGTCGCCAAAATCATCAAAAATTACTTTAGGTTCAGGATTGTGTAGTACATCATCCTGTTCATTGACAGCTTGTGTAATTAAATCGCGTACTAAATTACAATCCGAACCATAAGCTACGCCAACTCGAACAGATGTTCTGCTTCTTTGATCTATTAAGGTCCAATTGGTGACCGTATTTTCTAACAATTTGCTGTTTGGAATAAGCAGATGCACACCATCAACGCGACGAATTCGTGTTGAGCGCGTATTAATGGCTTCAACTCGTCCCTTGGCATTATCTACCTCCAGAAAATCACCAATTCTAATCGGCCGCTCCCACATCAGTATCCAACCACTGATAAAGTTATTTATAATGTTTTGCGCTCCGAAGCCTACGCCGATTGCGATTGCACCCGATAGAAACGCAAAAGCGGTAATGGGCACGTCCAAAAAATCTAGCGTGGTGATGGCCAGTATGACAATCGCAAGCACATATAGAATACGTTTCACCAAATGCACTAAGTCAGCTTGTACACCTTTCGCAATGAGGCGATTAGATATTGTGCCTACCGCTTTGCGCGTTATCCAAATGCCTAAAAAAACGAGTATAGGAATAAGAATAATTTGGCCAAGCGTAACGGTTTGTCCTGCAACTGTGAACAAATTGATATTGAAATAGTGTTTTAGTATCGACAGGAATTCCATGTTTTTTTAAACTCTTGTGGAGGGTGAAGTAGGACTCATAAAAAATGACCTTCCGGCTCTTAGTAAAGCCCTTTACGTGCGTGGGCTTGTTTAAGCCGAACATAAACAAAAGCTTATCGTATTTCGGAAATACTAAATATCGATTTTTTTTCTTAGCTGCTTTTGCTGACCACTTTTGGTTTTGCTGTCCATTCGTTTGCGCTGTGATGATCGACTTGGTTTCGTTGGCCTCCGAACAGGTTTCACATAAGTACTTTCTTTAATTACCTCAGCAAGGCGTTTAATTGCATCTCGCTTGTTCTGTTCTTGCGTACGATGGCTTTGGGCTCTAATAACTAAAACGCCGTCGGATGTTATTCGTGAATCATTGCTACTTAGCAGTTTTTCCTTGATTCTATCTGGAAGTGACGACTGATTGATGTCGAAACGCAGATAAATGGCTGTCGCAACTTTATTGACGTGTTGTCCGCCTGCACCCTGCGATCGAGTGGCGGACAAATTGAATTCGCTTTCCTCGATGCTTATTTTGTGGGTAATAAATACAGCCATAGTGTTTATATTGTCTCGTGCTGCTTAATTTATGGCAGCACTTTTTTGTATGGTTTGACGGTGACTGATTTAAACACACCTGCGCTAACATAAGGATCTGCTTCAGCCCATTCTTGTGCATCTTGCAAAGACTCAAACTGCGCAATAATCAATGAACCAGTGAAGCCAGCTTCTCCCGGATCTTCACTGTCAATTGCGGGTGTTGGACCCGCAACAAGAACTCGCCCTTCATTCACCAAGGCACTAATTCTTTCTAAATGCGCAGGTCTGGCTTCCATTCTTATCGCTAAACTGTTTTCAACATCTTCAGCGTAAATAACATACCACATAAGTTCTCCTTTGTTGAAGAGCCCAGTTTTGCAGCAAACCTTCTTTGCCAAAAGGTTTGCGTTTTATGGGCTCTGCGGCTGATTACAGTATGGTAGCTGCTTTCATTTGTGCTACAAAACTACCTAAATCTGCTAGCATTTTATCTTTGTCTTCTAAGTTTGACTCGATAATATTAACAGTGGCAGAGCCTGAAATTGCTCCTGCAGCACCTGACTGAATCGCATTGGCCACTTGTTCCGGCGTACTAATACCGAAGCCCAATAATGGCGGAGCAACTTTATACTGAGTTAACTTTGCAATGAGTTCAGCTGCTGGAATTTCGACTGCAGTTTCAGCACCCGTTACACCCGCTCTACCTAATAGATAGGTGTAACCGTCAGATTTCTCCCCGATGGCTTCCAATGTTTCATTGCTAGCGTTAGGTGGCGCAATCAATATTTGCTGTATGTCATGCTGCTTTGCGATGGCGATAAAGCGGTCGGCTTCTCTCAGAGGAACATCTGCAATAAGGATTGAATCAACACCTGCTGCAGCAGCTCTCTCATAAAAGTTATCGATACCGTTGGCTAATACTAAGTTACTGTATAGCAATAGGCCAATAGGAATCGTTGGATGTTGTTTGCGTATTTGAGTCAGTATCTCAAAGCAACTCTGTGGTCTTATGCCGCTACCCAAGGCTCTAATACTGGCTTTTTGTATCGTTGGGCCATCGGCAATGGGGTCAGAATAGGGGATACCTAATTCCAATGCATCGGCACCGCTTTTGACTAACTGGTCAATGATGGCTAGGGATGTTTCATGGTCCGGGTCGCCAACCATGACGAAAGGAACAAACGCACCTTCATTTTTTGCTTTTAGGCTGGCAAACATATCGGCATAACGTGTGGTGCTCATAGATCGTCTCCTAAGATACTAATGACGTGCGCAAGATCTTTGTCCCCGCGTCCTGACAAGTTGAGTACGATAATGGTTTCTTCAGTTGCTTCATCTGCCATGTTAAGCGCGTGAGCAAGGGCATGAGCGGGTTCCAATGCAGGAATAATACCTTCTTTCTTAGCCAATAATTGAAATGCGTTTAATGCTTCAACATCAGTAATAGCGTGATATTCAGCGCGCCCCGTTTCAGCTAAAAACGCGTGTTGTGGGCCTACCGCAGGGTAATCCAAGCCAGCAGATACTGAATAAGACTCTTCAATCTGGCCATCTTCGTCTTGCATAATATAAGTGTAAGCGCCGTGTAAAATACCTTTTGTACCGGTTACGATAGTTGCGCCATGCTCTTTGGTATGAATGCCTTTACCTGCAGGCTCAACGCCGACTAAGCGAACAGACGGTTCATCAATGAAGTCAGCAAACATGCCTATCGCATTGGATCCACCGCCAACACAGGCAACTACGGCATCAGGTAAGCGACCTTCTTTTTCCATAATTTGTGCACGAGTTTCTTCACCAATCATGCGGTGATATTCGCGCACGATGGTAGGGAATGGATGTGGACCAGCAGCGGTGCCGAGTAAATAATGCGCTTTGTCGTAGTTTGCAGACCAGTCGCGCATCGCTTCGTTAACAGCATCCTTCAAGGTACCAGAACCAGAGTCGACAGGAATAACTTCAGCACCCATTAAGCGCATTCTGAATACATTGGGCGACTGTCTTTCAACGTCTTTCGCACCCATGTAGATACGTGCTTTTAATCCCAATAGAGCGCATGCTAGAGCAGTTGCTACGCCATGCTGGCCAGCGCCAGTTTCAGCAATAACCTCTGTTTTTCCCATGCGCTTAGTCAATAAGGCCTGACCTAATACTTGGTTGGTTTTATGCGCACCGCCGTGCAATAAATCTTCACGTTTTAAATACAGCTTTACCAATGGGTTGGTCACGATGTTGCGGGTTAGCGTCATCGCAGTAGGACGACCTGCATAATCTTTTAACAAACCCATAAACTCTTTTTGAAAGCTTGGGTCGTCTTTCGCTTCTAGGAATGCCTGCTCTAGTTGATCTAATGCAGGAATGAGCAATTCTGGGACGTACATACCGCCAAAATCACCAAATTTACTTTCCAATTTATTCATTTTAAGGCTCGCTTCTTTTAATTTTAACCGAACAGTTTGACTTAGTATTCTCTCAATAGGCTAAATAAACTGTTTAGTTTGGATTCTGATTTTTCAGCAGGTGAATCTTCAACACCTGAATTTACATCTAATATGGCAACATGGGTTTGTCTAGCCGCCTTGATATTACTTGGCGTTAGTCCGCCCGCTAATATCAATTTATGTTTGTGAGGCACATCCTCTAACAATCGCCAATCAAATGCCGCGCCGGTGCCGCCCACTTGATCGCCAACTTTACAATCGAGTAAGACTTTATCGGCAATTTCGAGCTTTGCAGATAGTGTATCGTTAACAAAATCAGTTAGGTCTGATTGGTTCTGCGATACTGACTCAACCGCCCAAATTTCGCATGACTCTGGCAGCATCGTGCGCAATGTTTGCATATATTCTGCTGATTCATTGCCGTGCAGCTGCACGGCAGACAAGGTTAATTTACGGGCGTAGTCAGCAACCATTTCTATCGGATTATCTAAAAACACGCCAACACGTTTTTTGCTATCGCCAAGGTTTGCTATTTCCAATGCACGCTCAATAGAAACGTATCGAGGTGACTTTGTGGCAAAAATTAAACCGATATAGCTCGCAGGTGTCGCCATTACTTTGCGCGCGTTCTCGACTGAATTAATGCCACAAATTTTAACCTCACCGAATATGAGCTTTTCAACAGCGTTTCCTAAATTTGTTTCTGCCATTAAAGCGCTACCCACTAAGAACCCATCTACGAGTGGACTCAAACGCTGCACCTCTGAATGCTGATAAATACCTGATTCAGATAAAATAACACCGTCAAAACCATCTTTGGTTATTAATGGCACTAAACGCTCGGTTGTCGCCAGGTCGGTGCTCAAATCACGTAAATTACGATTATTGATACCTATAATGTTGGCATTCAAGGCTAAGGCTCTGTGTACTTCTTCCTCGTTGCTCACTTCCGTAAGCACATTCATGCCTAGCTTGTGAGTGAGTGCGCTAAGAGTTTTAAATTCTTCGTCGTTTAACACTGACAACATTAACAGTACTGCATCAGCGTTATGGTAGCGAGCAAGGTAGATTTGATATTCATCGACAAAGAAATCTTTATTTATGACAGGTTGCGCCACTCTTGATGTGATGTAGTCAAGATATTCAAATTTACCTTGAAAATATTTTTCGTCAGTTAATACCGAAAAGCAAGATGCATGCGGTGCATAGGCTGCGATAATTTCGTCTAAGTCAAAGTTCTCTCTAATCAGCCCCTTTGATGGAGACGCTTTTTTGCACTCAAGAATAAAGCTCGCGTTAGTCGCAGCTAATGCGGCGAAAAAGTCCTTCTCACAAAGCGATAATGTGTCGATAAATTCGCTCAAGGGGAAATCAATTTTTCGTTGTGCGATTTCTATCTTTTTGTCATCAACAATTTTTTCTAATACGTTTTTAGCCACAATACTCTCTTACATCTTCCAGTTGATAGGATTAACATTTATAACTTCTGCTTACACTGACAGATCACATCTGGCTTAACTTTGCAGCTGCTGCAATTGTCCGCATAGGTTTACCGGCTTCTATTGAGGCCATCGCCATATCGCAAGCCTCTTTAAATGTATTCGCCATGGCATTTAATTTAATCAATGCCGCGGCATTCATGGCGATAGCAGCGGTATGAGCAGGTGTGCCTTGGCCATTGAAGACATCTGCGATCAGCGCTCTGTTTTGTTCAGGCTCACCGCCTTCGATAGCATTCAATGAATAATTGCTCAAACCAAAATCAGCGGGAGTAACTTCACTTTTCGTGATCGCTCCGTTATTGACTTCTACAATTTGGCTGTTGCCATGCAGCGCGAGTTCATCCAAACCGCTGCCATGAACGACGAACGCTTTTTTATGTCCTAACGCAACCAATGTTTGTGCGTATGTGTCCAGCAGGCTCGGTGTATAGACACCCAGCAGGCTGTGCGTCGGTCTGGCTGGATTAGCCAAGGGGCCTAAAATATTGAATAAAGTTCTGGTTTTTAATGCTAAGCGAACTGGCATCGCATACTTCACACCAGAGTGATACGCAGGTGCCGCTAAAAAGCACAAGTTTGCTTCATCAAGACATTTGCGAGCAGTGCCAGGACTCATATCTAAAGCTAGACCAAAGGCTGCAAAAAGGTCGGATGAACCTGATTTACTGGAGACACTGCGGTTGCCGTGTTTCGCCACTTTTACGCCACAGCTAGCAGCAACAACCGCGGCTGCGCTTGATACATTAATGGTATTATGGCCATCACCGCCAGTGCCAACAATATCGCTAAAGTTGTATTCTGGTCGTGGAAACGGTTTAGCATTGCTGACCATCGCTGATGCGGCGCCCGCTATCTCTTCAATGCTTTCTGTTTTGATTTTCAATGCAACTAACAGTGCGGATAGTTCAACTTCACTCACCTCTCCGCGCATCACACGGTTAAAGACAGCTTCTGCTTCCACAAAACTTAATGATTGCTGGGCATAGAGTTTTTCTAATGCGTTGAGCATGTCTTGCGGCCCAAAGACCGTTTCACGAGATTTTGTATTCACTGCTTTCATTTCTGTTTTAACCTATCTGTCCGTTACCACTGAGTGGCCCGATACTATTTTTGTAAGCTAACGTTTTCGCTTCTTCAAACGCTTATGATAAATCACTGCTTTGGAGATGTACCTGCTAAAAATGCAATGCTTTGCATTAGCAATACACTACCGTCGCAGGTCAAAATCGATTCAGGATGAAACTGAAAGCCCAGCATTCTATCATTCGGATGTAAAACTGCCATAACCAAACCATCTATGTTAGCTATAATCTGTAAACTCTCGGGCATTTGGGTAGCAACCAACGAGTGATAGCGAGCAATCGATAAGGGGTTGCTTAAACCTTTAAAAATGGATTGTGTCTCTGCGCTCTCACAATAGCTCATTTGTGATGCTTTACCGTGCATTACCGCAGGTGCCCTTGCCACAACACCACCGTAAGCTTCTACTATCGCCTGATGGCCCAAGCATATGCCTAGCACTGGATACTGACCGCGTACTTTTTGCAAGAGTTCAGGCATGCAGCCTGCGTCAGCTGGTGCGCCTGGTCCAGGTGAAAGCATTAATAGGGTGGGGCCAACTTTTTCATATTCTGCCAGTTTATCGAGCACTGTTTGTGGCGCTACCGTATTACGATAAATCGTCATCTCGATGCCTAAGCTTCTAATTTCATCAACGAGGTTGTAGGTAAATGAATCGATATTGTCAATCAGCACTAAATTAATGTTGTTGCTCATGCCGATTCTCCTCCTTGTTTTTCATCGCCAACACTTTCATCATCAGTCTGCTTTATTGCATCAGGTTTAGGGGCGTGCGCCGCAATAATTGCGGATATAACAGCTTGTGCTTTTGCTCGAGTCTCGTCTGCTTCAGCTTGTGGTATCGAATCGTTTACAACGCCAGCACCAGCTTGAATATAGGCTGTTTTTAGTCTGACGAAAGCGGATCGGATCACAATGCATGTGTCCATGTCGCCGTTGCCGTTAAGATAACCTACCGCGCCGCCATAGCTGCCGCGCTTCTGTTTCTCGACATTTCTGATTAATGAGGCTGCACTCACTTTCGGAGCACCGACTAAAGTACCCATGTTCATGCAGGCTTGGTAGGCATGAAGTGCATCTAAATCCTCTCGTAACTCGCCAACAACGCGAGAAACTAGGTGCATGACATGCGAATACCTGTCGACTTTTAAGAGATCTTTCACGTGCCTGGTGCCAGCCTTACTGACTTTTGCAACGTCATTACGGGCCAAATCAACCAGCATAATATGTTCTGATTTTTCTTTTTCATCTTGGCGCAAGTTTAGCTCTAATCGACTATCCAAATCATAGTCGATAGAACCATTCGGGCGTTTGCCGCGAGGGCGAGTCCCTGCAATTGGATAAACTTCTACCACATTGCTGCCTTTATCATATTTCAAAGCCGATTCTGGTGATGCGCCAAACATGGTGAAATCTTGGTCATTCAAATAAAACATATAAGGAGAAGGATTTTGTACCTTTAATTGTTGATAAGCTGCTAGTGGAGAAGGGCACGGCAAACTAAAGGAACGAGAGGGAACAACTTGAAAAATATCACCGTCTAAGATGTGAACTTTTAGTGCAACAACGTCTGCGCAGTATTCCTCGTCAGATTTGTCTACCTTTAATTTTATATCAGTAACAGTTTCAGCTGCCGTTATTTCTGAAGGAAGAGAGGCTAGTTCATGCTTTATCTGCTCTATCCGTTGATGAATACTAAAGTAATGTTGTGCAACATGAGGGCCGCTAAACACCGACCCGATTATTTGTGTATGTGCGTTTTGATGATCAATCAGTAATAGGGTTTCAGCCAGATAGAAAACATACTCGGGGCAGTTGTTATCACCAAAGATTGCCTCGGGCAGTTTTTCAAATGTACCAAGAAGGTCATAGGAAAATACACCGCCCAAAAAGAGTGCATTAGGGTGGTCACGTAAGGTTTGAATATGCTCAGTTAAGGCGCGTAATACATCAAATACGCTAGCTTGCTTTAAACGAGAGTCTTCATCTAAGTTTTGATCAACCGGAGGGAACTCAAAGCGAATACTGTCTTCGGACACTTCTTGTGCTGAATGATACGGCGTTAACTTTTCAACTAAAAGCGGCAGCACCGATAGGCCATTTGCCGTAAGAGCGGTAATGGTGACGCTCTGATCATTGCATTCTATACGAATAGCCGCGTCAATTAACAACAAACTCTTTAAGTTCGCTTTGCTATCAATTTCAGCAGACTCCAGTAATAAACTGTTTTCTTTACCAAGTGCCTGATAAGCCAATAATGGGTCACTAACATAAGGTCCGTCAACGATGATACTTTCAACTTGACCGGGTAGTTGTCCTAATTCTGCTAAACTCATTTTTACTCTCGTTCTTATTTATTTTATTTCTACGACTATTTGAAACCGCTGAACTGGCTTCTGTGCATTGTCTCATTTTTACTTGCTTGATTTTTGTTATTTGTTTTCAGGTAAAAATGAATCAAAAAAAAAGCCCGTCAAACGGGCTTTAATATTGCGAAACGAACACGTTTACACAGCCCCTAGTTGAGGTTGTGCCACCACCAAACATTAACCTGAGCACGACTGCCCATTTTTGCACACGATGCTGCAAAAAAGGTTGTTTTAAATTGTGTCTGAATTTTTTTCAACGTGTTCTCTTAATTTGTGTTTTGGTGTCTTGTATTTCAGCTAATTCGTATTTATACGTTTTGCTTTCATGTATACTGCATAGGAGAAAACAAATCGGTCTTTATGTCAAGCCTAATGACTGCTTTAGTTGCAAATTTTAAGAAGAAAATGTTTTGAAAATAGATTTACATTGTCACTCAACGTGTTCAGACGGTGCGCTTACACCCATAGAATTGGTGCAACGCGCACAACAAATGCAGGTTGATGTACTTGCTATTACCGATCACGATACCGTTGCCGGCATTGGCATTGCATCTGAATACGCAAAAAATAGCAATATGAAATTAAGCATTATTGCGGGTATTGAGCTGTCGACGTCTTGGCACGGGTTTGATATTCACATCGTTGGACTGCGGGTGAATAAAGATGATCCCGTTTTTCTGCAACGTTTAGAGGGCCAGCTCGCTGAGCGTGACAAACGCGCTGAACGAATTTGCCAGAAATTAGCTAAATGTGGGCACGAAGGTATTTATGATCTAGCTCTAGAAATTGCAGATGGCGCTCAGATTTCACGCAATCATATTGCCAGAGCGCTGGTGCAAAAATCAATTTGTACGCATCCTCAGCAAGCATTTAGTACGTATTTAGGAAAGAATAAGAGAGCGCACGTCACACCTAAGTGGATTAGTATTCAGGAAGCCATTGAATGGATACATGACGCGGGCGGACAAGCTGTATTAGCTCATCCAGGTCACTATGACATGACGACAAAATGGCTGCGCAGATTGGTGTCTGAGTTTGCTGAATTAGGGGGGGATGCAATGGAGATAACACACCCCAACATGGCAGCAGATAAGAAAAAATTATTACAAGAAATTATGTCTGACAATGCCTTGCTTGCATCGGTAGGGTCTGACTTTCATTTTCCAAGTCGTTTTACTGAGTTAGGCCGTCGTTTAGACATCCCGCTTTCATGCACTCCGGTTTGGCATAATTGGAATTTAGCGACATCTAAAGAGGTAGTTCAATGAGTCAGTTTTTTTATGTCCACCCCGATAATCCGCAAGTTAGATTAATAAAACAGGCTTGTGAAATTATTAAAGCAGGCGAGGTAATTGTTTATCCAACAGATTCTGGCTATGCCATTGGCTGTCAGATGGAAAACAAAAAAGCACTTGAGCAAATTTGTCGCATCAGAGACATAGGCAAAGATCATAATTTCACGCTGATGTGCCGAGACATGTCTGAACTGTCTGTCTATGCGAGGGTCGATAACGCGGCATTTAGACAAATTAAGAACAACACCCCAGGGCCCTATACTTTTGTTCTCAAAGCAACAAAAGAAGTGCCAAAACGCCTGCAAAATCCAAAGCGTAAAACCATCGGCATCCGTGTACCCAACAATCCTATTGCGCTGGCTCTGCTCGAAGAACTAGGTGAGCCGCTGATGTCAACGACCTTGATATTGCCAAATGCTTCAATGGCTGAAACCGATCCAGAAGAAATTAGAGACAAACTTGAAAAGTTGGTTGGCTTAATTATCCATGGCGGCTACTTAGGTGAGCAACCCACGACAGTCATTGACATGTCTGAGGGTGGAACTGATGTCATTCGCGTGGGAAACGGCGACCCTTCGCCTTTTGAATGAGTCAAAACGATACGCAGCCTAGCAATAAAGTCGCAGCAGATGTTACTCAAATAAAAGAGCAGCAACCTCTCGCATTGGCTTTTGTTAATGGTGAAGCGTTTGTTGACAAACCAGAAGACCTCTACATTCCTCCCGATGCACTTGAAGTGATTTTGGAGAGATTTGAAGGTCCCCTCGATTTATTGTTGTATCTTATACGTCGTCAAAAGTTCGATATTGTTGAATTGCCGGTATTACAAATTACGAAGCAATATATGGAATATGTGGAGGTAATGACGGAAGTAAAGCTCGAGCTGGCAGGCGAATACCTGCTGATGGCTGCTATGTTAGCTGAAATTAAGTCGCGGTTATTGCTGCCGAAGCGTGACGATGCGCCTGAAGACGAAGACGACCCTCGTGCAGAGTTGATTCGGCGCTTGAGAGAATATGAGCAAATCAAAAAAGCGTCAGAACAACTGGATGCGGCTCCAAGAATGGAGCGAGACAATTTTAAAGCAACAGCGCAAACTAGCGATAACGTCCAGGCTATCAAACATCTCCCCCAGGTTACCATGCAAGAAATCGCCTACGCGTTTCATTTAGTCTTGCAGCGAGCCCAAGCGTTTGAGCACCATCACATTGAAAAAGAAGCGCTGTCCACTCGTGAGCGAATGTCTTATATATTGCAAAAGCTCAACCATGAGACCTATACAGAACTGTCCAGTCTGGTTTCCTTGTCAGAGGGTAAAGCGGGAGTAGTCGTTACCTTTATTGCCATTTTGGAGTTGGTTAAGAGTGGGTTGATTCTGTGCTCGCAAGAGGGCGCATTTACCCATATTCACGTTAAGTTAGGTGAAATCGAGTACACGGAAGTGTAAACTTCGAAAATCTACATGTTGGCGCTTGCAATACTATGGCACGATATTCATTAAATTGAGTCAGTGCACTCAATTAACGCAGTCGTTCAAGCTAAAATAGGGTAAAATACGCGAATGCAAAAAATTAACGACACTCAGTTGAAGCAGCTTATTGAAGCGGGTGTTTTTGTTGCCGACGGACCACTTAGCATCGATGTCATGAGAGCAACATTTTTAAGTGATTTCACTGTGTCGAATATGCAGATCAAGAAGGTACTCGCGGAACTGGAATTAGATTACGCGCCGCGCGGTATCCAGCTAGTAAAAGTTGCGAGTGGATATCGCTTTCAGTCTAACGAAGCCCTGGGCGTAATGTTAAGTAAGCTCTGGCAGGAGAACGCACCTAAATATAGTCGCGCTATGCTAGAAACGTTAGCTCTTATTGCTTACCGCCAGCCAATTACGCGCGGCGAAATTGAAGAGATTAGAGGTGTGTCGGTAAGCAGTCACATAGTCAAATCTCTCTCAGAGAGAAACTGGATTAAAGAGATTGGGCACAAAGAAGTGCCGGGAAGACCAGCGCTTTTAGCGACAACTAAAACATTTTTAGACTATTTTTCACTATCAACGCTGGCCGAATTACCCTCAGCCGCTGATTTTACTGAAAACTTAGAGAAAGCAATGAGCGCCGCGGACATGAATGATGCGAACGCAGATATGAGTGATAAGCACACTCAAACAGGCATACCAGATAAGCATTTGGAAAGTAGTCAAGAAAGTAGTCAAGAAAATAGTGAAAAATTACATTAAGGCACGATGAATATATTGTTCTTTTTGCAATTTAAAATTGAACGATACAGATTATTGCGCTCTGCAGGTTTTATTGAATTTCAACATGAAATTTAACATCAAATTAAGTGAAGAAAAAACATGACGGATAGTCAAGATACAGAAAAGTTACAAAAAGCACTCGCGAATAATGGCGTCGGCTCAAGAAGAGAAATGGAACGCTGGATCCAAGAAGGTCGCGTTTCGGTAAACGGTCAAATAGCCACGTTGGGCGATCGCGTTACACTAACTGACCAGCTTCGAGTGGATGGACATTTGATTTCACGCAGCGGCGAAAAGTCAGCCTGTCGTATATTGATGTACAACAAGCCAGAAGGTGAGCTCTGCTCTCGCAATGACCCCGAGGGACGAGCGACTGTATTTGAGCGTTTGCCAAAAATAATAGCAGACCGTTGGATAGCGGTTGGTCGCCTAGATATTAATACCAGTGGCCTTTTGTTATTTACAAACGATGGCGAATTAGCAAACCGCTTGATGCATCCTCGTCATGAAATTGAGCGAGAGTATGCAGTTAGGATTTTCGGTGAAGTAACTCCGCACATGCTCAGAGATTTGCAGAAGGGCGTTGAGCTAGAAGACGGTATGGCGAAATTCACGCACATACACGTGCGACCGACTGATGATGAAAGCCAAAATCAATGGTTTAATGTCACTTTATCAGAAGGAAGAAACCGAGAAGTTAGACGTTTGTGGGAATCACAGGGCGTTCAGGTTAGCAGATTAATGCGCGTGCGTTACGGTAACTTAGACTTACAAAAGCGTTTGCCACAAGGCGCTTGGATTGAATTGGACCTAGAAAAGGTTAATCAATTGAGAAAAATGGTGCAGTTGCCAAATGAAACTGAAACAAACTTAAACCAGAAAGACGATAAGTTGGACCATACGCGGTTAAGCAGAATGCGTCGTTCGGTTAAAAAGCACAAGCTAAATAAAGCGGGGCAAGGCAGAAGAAATGCTACGCAACAAGCTAGAACGAAGAAGTAACTTGAAGATAGCGATTTTATTACCATGCGAATAGCGTTAGGCATAGAATATGATGGTTCCAACTATTATGGATGGCAGCGTCAGAATAGTTTTATCAGTGTTCAAGAATGTCTTGAAAACGCACTAGAGAAAATAGCATTAGAGCCGGTTGTAGTGACTTGCGCAGGGCGGACAGACGCAGGTGTGCATGCGACCTATCAGGTTGTTCACTTTGACACTGAGGTTCAAAGACCAATCAAAGCTTGGACTCGGGGTGTCTGTACACATCTGCCAAAAGATATCGCGGTAAAGTGGGCGAAAGTTACCACAGACACCTTTCACGCTCGCTTTTCAGCGAGGTCCAGACGTTATCGATATATCATTTATAACCATCCTTTGCGCACAGCGATATTACATGCAGGTATTACGCACGTTTACTATCCTTTAGATGCGGCTAAAATGCATGAGGCAGCGCAGTGTTTGGTTGGCGACAACGACTTTACTTCGTTTCGTGCGGCTAATTGTCAATCGAAATCGCCAGTGCGCCGTATGGAAGAGATTTCAGTGACCCGCAAGGGCGATTACGTTATCGTTGAAGTTGCTGCAAACGCGTTTTTACACCATATGGTAAGAAATATTGTTGGCTCGCTGGTGAGAGTAGGGACGCTCGAAGAATCTGTTTCTTGGATGAAAGACACTCTAGACGCAAAAGACCGTAAAGTGGCAGGGACAACTGCTAGGCCAAATGGTCTATACTTAGTCAATGTTATTTATCCACAGGAGTTTGATATGCCAACAAGCTCTTTTGGTCCGATATTTTTATAGCTATTTGGACAACTTAAGTACTTCTTAGACCAGTTTTACTTTCGTCATTCAACAATAGTATGATTTAATACACGGCTAAGCGTCGGAATATGTCGCAAAATCCGGTTAGAATGGACGTCCAGCAGAGAGTCATGATGTTTGATATTTGATGCAAACATCAGAGCGCGTCTAGTTAAGAATTAAAATAGGAATGGTTAATGAGTTGGATTGAGAAAATACTTCCACGTACGCAGTCATCAACTAAAAGCAATGTGCCAGAGGGTATTTGGACAAAGTGTGGTTCTTGTAATGCAGTGCTTTACAAAACCGAACTGGAAAAACAATTAGAAGTTTGTCCAAAATGCGATCACCATATGCGTATCACAGCACGTGCTCGAATTAATGCATTTTTAGACACCAAAGATCGCGAAGAAATTGCTGCAGACCTTGAGCCTCAGGATATTCTCAAGTTCAAGGACAGTAAAAAATATAAAGATCGCATCACTGCTGCTCAGAAAGCAACGAATGAAAAAGACGCCCTAGTTGTCGTAAAAGGCAAACTAAACGGTATGCCAATTGTCGTAGCAAGCTTTGAGTTCGCCTTTATGGGTGGTTCAATGGCCTCCGTTGTTGGCGCTAAATTTGTTGCTGCAGTGAACTCCTGCTTAGAAAACAATACACCATTGGTGTGTTTTTCTACAAGCGGCGGCGCGCGTATGCAAGAAGCCTTGTTATCACTGATGCAAATGGCGAAAACAAGTGCAGCACTGGCGAAAATGAGCAAACAGGGTTTGCCCTATATTTCGGTATTAACCGATCCTACAATGGGTGGTGTGTCTGCTAGTTTAGCAATGCTTGGTGATATCAACGTTGCTGAACCTAAGGCTCTGATTGGTTTTGCTGGACCTCGGGTTATAGAGCAAACTGTGCGAGAAACATTGCCGGCGGGTTTTCAGCGTAGCGAATTCTTAATCGAGAAAGGTGCGATAGACATGATCGTTGATCGCAGGTTGATGCGAGATAAGCTCTTTTCTGTATTATCAAAACTACATCATCAACATGCTGACAAGCGCTTAGCTAATTTAAAGTAGATAAATACTGGTAATGAACAAAAACACAAGTCTATCTGATTGGTTGACTTACATCGAACAAGCCCATACCAAGGAAATTGATATGGGCTTGTCTCGTACTAAGGACCTAGTAAAGCGCCTCAATATTGACTTCACAGAACAGTTTGTGGTCACTGTAGGAGGTACGAATGGCAAAGGGACTACCTGTGCGCTGATTGAACAAATTTGTTTGCATGCTGGTCTTACAGCTGGTGTATATAGCTCGCCCCATCTCGTCGATTTTTGTGAACGAATTCGTTTGAACGGGAATTTGATTTCACAAAGCATGCTTTGCGATATCTTTGAGCAAATAGATAACAGTCGAAAAGATCCAGTACAGGGCTTAATTGACCTTACTTATTTCGAGTTTGCTACGTTAGCGGCATTAAAAGCCTTTTCAAACCAAAAGGTTGATGTGCTTATCCTCGAAGTGGGGTTAGGGGGACGACTAGACGCAGTCAATGTTATCGATGCAGATGTCGCGGTAATAACCAGTATCGGACTCGATCATCAAGCTTGGTTAGGCGATACGAAAGAAAAAATAGCCTTTGAAAAGGCGGGTATTTTTCGCACTAATAAGCCTGCGATCATCGGCGAAGAAACACCCCAACAATCAATGCTAGAATATGCGGAACAAATAGGCGCAAACCTCATTTGCCGTGGCGAACACTTTATGTTCGACGAAGCAACTGGTCTCATAAGTATTCAGAGTCAGCAGTTCTCTGCGAAAAACGCTAAAATACCCAAACAGAATGTTGCAACAGCTTTGGCCGCTGTCAATGCTCTAAGCCAATCAGCATTCTCGAGAAGTGATAATGTAATAAGTAATAAGCTGAAAACGGTTTATCCATTCTTAGCGAGAACAAGCGATATACAGGCAATCATAGACAAAACTCAGCTTATGGGACGTCATCATATTTTACGTCAGCAAAAAATTGATGAGTGCTGCGCTATCATTCTTGATGTTGCGCACAACGAAGATAGCGCATTGCAATTAAGTCGCTTAATGAGAACTTATTCTTTTGATACCTGTCATATCGTCGTAGGGATGTTAAAAGATAAAAACATCGAAATAAGTTTACAGGTTTTTTCTGATATTAACGCACATTGGTATTGTGCGGCTTTGCCAACGAATAGAGGAGAGAAGGCTGAACGATTAGTTAGGGCTGTTCAATCAAGCACTGAATTAAACACGAATTCAAAAATAGAGCCTTTTGAAACAGTCGATTTAGCGTTCAAACAAGCCTTAAGTAATGCCCAAGCGAATGATATTATTCTGGTTATGGGATCTTTTTTGACCGTTGCGGCTGTTCTCAAATACCATGCTAGTGCATAATCAACCGTAGGCAAACAACTTGAATTAATTTGTTGGGGAAAACATCAGTGTCAAACGCGTTACAAAATAGGCTTGTAGGAACGATTATCCTTGTTGCCGTGACTGTTATATTTCTGCCTGATTATTTGGACGGGAAAAAGCAAACGAACACTGAAACTTTCGTGGATTTCCCGCGCTCAACGTCTAATTTATCAGCCACCGCACCCGATCCGTTCCCCACAGAAGATGTCGCAAAAGCAACTCGCAGAGAAGTTGTCGTCATTGACGAGCAGGCTGCTGATGGGTTGTTGGAGCAAGCGCAGGGCACTGAGGGAGAAGCGCAAACATCGGATTCTTCAGATATTGAAAAACAAACCGATGAAGAACGCAAAATAGCCGAACAGATGGCGAAGAACCTAAAAGCAGAGGCAGGCAACTCTGCCAAAGAAGTCGCAGCGAAATCCGGCGGCGCTGAGTCTGCAGCATCGGATAATTCTCTTGCCAAGCAAACTGTGGCGAAGAGTGCTTCAAATACGGCAAATGATAATGCCGGTTGGGTGGTGCAGTTAGGCAGTTTCGGCAATCAAAAAAACGTGAATGACTTGCTTAGAAAATTAGAGAAAGCAGGCTATCGTTCGTTTAGTCGAAAAGTACAAACAAGCGCTGGACGCTTAACGAAAGTATTTGTTGGCCCTGAACTAGATAAAGAAAAATTAGAGTTAGCATTGCCTCACCTGAAAGAGACGACTGGGTTGACCGGTAAAGTTACTACGTTCGATGTTGTTTCCAACTAATAAAAAAACCAAACTATTTATCTATTTTATCATTGGACTGAATCACGCCTTCTGGTAGAATGCGCGCCAAATTAGAACCAACTATTAATGTAGGCCTCGCCAATATTGTTGGTAGCGCCAATGTTTAGAAAAGGTTTATGACAGAACTTCAACCTAAGACGCATCTTTTATATGAATTGGTTTGATTTCACCATTTTAGGCATCATTGCCTTGTCTGCCGTCATCAGCGTCATCCGTGGCTTTGTAAAAGAAGCCATCTCCCTTGTTGTTTGGTTCTCTGCGTTTATCATCTCAAGTCAACTTTATCCTCAACTCGCAAAATTTTTGACCCAAATTTCAGATGAATTGTTTAGAAATGGCGTGGCCATTGCCATCTTGTTTGTATCGACATTGATTATCGGTGCTCTTATTAACTATATTGTTTCGCAACTAGTTAAAGCAACCGGATTAAGCGGTACGGACCGAGCATTGGGCGCAGTTTTTGGCGCAATACGCGGCGTGCTGATTATTAGCGCATTGCTTTTTTTCATGGACACGTTTACCCCATTTGCAGAAAGCGAGTGGTGGCTGCAATCTATATTGGTGCCTGAGTTTTCAGTCATTATTGAGTGGTTTTTTGAATACGTGAAAGGAAGCTCTAGCTTCCTCTCTCCAACAAAATAAAAGGTTTTTTTATGTGTGGTATCGTTGGTATTGTTGGTAAAGGCCCTGTTAATCAAGACATTTATGACGCGTTAACTGTACTTCAGCATCGTGGCCAAGATGCTGCAGGCATCATGACAATTGATAATGGGATGTTTCACTTACGCAAAGAAAACGGTTTGGTGAGAGATGTATTCCGCACTCGTCACATGAAGCGTTTGACTGGCAACGTAGGTATAGGGCACGTTCGTTATCCAACGGCGGGATCTTCAAGTTCTGCTGAGGCGCAGCCTTTTTACGTAAACTCTCCATTCGGTATTGCATTTGCGCATAACGGTAATTTAACCAATGCGCATGAACTTCAAGCAGAGGTTTTCAGTATTGCTCGTCGTCATATAAACACAACCTCAGATTCTGAATTGCTGTTGAATATTTTTGCTCATGCGCTACAAAATGCGGCAGGCTTTGAAGTAAAGCCCGAAGAGATATTTTCAGCGGTAGAAACTGTGCATACTAAGATCAGAGGTGCTTACGCGGTGGTTGCTGCTATTATCGGTAACGGTATGGTTGCGTTTAGAGACCCCTTCGGTATTCGTCCTCTAGTGCTGGGTAAGCGCCAATCTGAGCATGGTGATGAATATATGGTTGCCTCTGAGAGCGTGGCTTTAGATTCAGTAGGATTTACCTTTGTCAGAGATGTAGCGCCGGGTGAAGCGGTTTATGTTAATGAAAAGGGTGAATTATTTACTAAGCAGTGTGCAAAAAATCCAAGCTGTAACCCGTGTATCTTTGAATTTGTTTACTTTGCCCGACCTGATTCATTTATTGACGGTATTAGTGTTTATGCATCTCGCGTTAACATGGGTCGTAAACTCGGTGAGAAAATAGCCAGAGAATGGGCTGATCTTGATATTGATGTTGTTATCCCAATTCCTGAGACATCGATGGATGTAGCACTACAAATTGCTGTTACTTTGGATAAGCCTTACCGTCAAGGCTTTGTGAAAAATCGCTATATTGGCCGGACATTTATTATGCCGGGCCAAACGCAGCGAAGAAAATCAGTGCGTCGTAAGCTAAACGCTATTTCGTCTGAGTTTAAGGGTAAGAACGTATTGTTAGTGGATGACTCAATTGTTCGTGGTACTACGTCAGAGCAAATTATTGAAATGGCGCGAGAGTCAGGCGCGAATAAAGTTTACTTTGCTTCTGCCGCACCTGAAATTCGTTTCCCAAATGTGTACGGTATAGATATGCCTTCTGCCAATGAATTAATTGCCTATGGCCGTGAAATTGAACAGATTTGTGAATGCATCAAAGCTGATGGCTTAATCTTTCAAAACATTGATGACCTAGTTGATGCAGTCAGGGAAGAAAACTCGGCAATCACACGCTTCGAGACATCGGTATTTGACGGTAATTATATTACTGGCGATGTTAATCAGGAATACCTTGAAAGTATCGATAAATCCAGAGGCGAAAAAATTAAATCGCCAGTGATTCAAGAAGAGTTGAGTAATCTTGAAATGCATAATATGGGAACACATTAAGCGCCGTTGCATCCTTAATGATATTAATAAAATGTGAGTTTAGGGTCTTTTGTTAAGTCAAGATTCCAAAAGTCTGGATAAAAAGACCATAGACTACTCGCTGTTTCTTCGGCGCTTCTGATGAAGCGCCGTTGTCCTCTCCATCACAAACTCTAAAGTTCACTTCCTCAGAATTCTGCCAGCAATAAGCCGTCTTTCCGTTTTTTCTTCTGCATTATTGTTGCGCAAAGATTAACCATTTCAGTGCAGTTCTCTGATCCTTCTTTCGGTAAGTCTTTGTAAACATTGCAAATGACTATTGGCACTATTTCTGCAAATTGTTTAGAGCAAAGCAATTTCGTTTCGATATTGCATAATTTCTAAGAAATATTAAGCAGCTTTATGGAAATAGACGTTTTATTTTTTGTTGTGACTCTATGCGTAGCGGGAGCAGTTGCGGGTATTACTGCGGGATTATTTGGAAATGGAGGCGGTTTTGTTGTTGTACCAGCTTTGTTGGCCGTTTTCCCTTTCTTTACACAAGCATCCGATCAATTGATAAAAGTCGCAATTGGTACATCACTAGCGTCGATTGTAGTTTCTAGCGCTCGTTCTGTTCAAGCTCACAAAAAGAAAAATGCAGTCGATTTTTTGATTTTAAAAGACTGGGCTGTTTGGTTAGTATTGGGTGTGTTAGGCGGTTTGTATATTGCTTCTCAAGCTAAGCCACAAAGCTTGATAATAGTGTTTGCAACAGGTGTTTTAGCCTATTCAGTGTATTTTTTATTCCCCAAGCTTTTTGCTCTCTCGCCAAATGCATTAACAATGCCCACCGGACCCGCTAAAGCTGGATTAGCCTCATTTTTAGGCGGATTTTCGGCTCTGCTAGGAATCGGTGGTGGCACTATTACAGTCATGACCATGGTTATATGTAATCGTACCGTACACCAAGCTGTAGCCACTGCCGCTGGTGTCGGTTTTATTATTGGTTTACCCGGTGCAATCGGATTTTTGCTGATGGGTCATGACGTGTCTGATTTACCATTTGGTACCTTTGGATACATCAATCTACCCGCTTTACTAGCCATTAGCGCTGCTTCAATGATAACTGCGCCACTTGGAGCTAATTGGGCTCATAAGCTGAACGAAAAAAACCTAAAAAGAATGTTTGGGCTCTACTTGGTAGTGGTGTCTATTTCGATGTACTACAAAGCATTTTAACTTTAAAAAATTAGCACGAGGACTAAAAATATGATGGACAATATTAGTAGAAGAATGTTTTTACGCGGCTCATTAGCCACTGCATCTGCTGTGGCTGTCGGTGGCTTACTGACATTGCCAAACACAGCTTCAGCTGGTAATTATAGTCCACCATCAGTTGCATATGGGCCGGCGTCAGGGATCGCCAAGCTAAATGCCAACGAGAATCCCTATGGTCCAAGCCCCGCTGCTATTAAAGCGATAGTCGAAGCAAGCTCTAAAGGGGCTTATTATGCCGCTGAGCCCTATCAAGTTTTGGTAGACATGATTGCTGAGAAGAATGGCTTAAGTAAAAGCCAAGTGACACTGAGCTCTGGCTCAAGCGGCGTCCTGTCTTATGCTGCCTTAGCAAGTGCTGAGAAAGGAAAAATCTTAGGACCTGATTTATTTTGGGACACTACCGCTAAAGCACCTCAAAAAATCGGGGCTCCTAAAATAAAACGGATTGCTAAAACCGCCGATCTGAGTATCGATCTCGATGCGCTTTACGCCGCCATTGATGATGAGGTTGCTATGGTTCATGTGACCAATCCCAATAACCCTACGGGTAGTTTATTAGATGCCGACAAGTTGCGCGCATTTTGTATAAAAGCATCAAAGCGCACCTTGGTTTTAGTTGATGAGGCATATAACGAAGTCACCGATATGCCAGAAAAGAACTCCATGGTTTCTTTGGTTAAGCAGGGGCACAACGTCATTGTTGCTAAAACGTTTTCTAAAATTTATGGATTAGCGGGCTTACGCGTTGGTTATATGATGGGTTCTGAGCAAAATATCGCTGATATTAATCGACACAGCCTAGGAGGATATGCCATGAATCAGGCTGGTTTAGCTGCTGCGATCGCCAGCTACAATGACGAAGCTTTCTTAAAAATGTCCAAATCGAAAATTGTTGAAGGGCGCGAAATGGTATTTGATGCAGTGAAAGCAAATGGCTTGATTGCATTGCCTTCAGCTACAAATTTTATATTCGTGGATTTAGGCTCTGCCAATGCAGAAATATTTAGACAGAAAATGGCGGAACAGAATGTGTTAGTTCGCGGCATTTATCAGGACTACAATAATTGGTCGCGCGTTAGCATGGGCTTGATCTCTGACGTACAACAGTACGTTGATGCAATGCCTAGAGCTTTAGAGTTAAGTTTGGCTGCCTCATAGTTAATTTGTTGTTCTTAATAGAGCTCGCTACCCAAACTTACAAACGCTGGCTTAAGCTAAACTCATTGAACAGCGGCAGGTTATAAAAAAAGGCCCCGATAGTTAAACTAACTTTCGGGGCCTTTTTATATTTTTCTGTCTGCTTTGACTGTCTCTTGAATTATGCTTTTACATATATTGCGGACCGACACCCACACTCCATAAGATCACAGATGAAGCCATCAGGATTACAAGCAAAACCAGACCACACGTCACTACAGAGCTGCTGTATATAAAACCTTTCTCTTCAGGAATATGCAGCATAATTGGCACACCCGAATAAAGCAGATACACAGAGTAGGATAGTCCTACAAGACCAACGCACATAATGAACCATAACTCAGGATAGAATGCGCTAAAGCCAGTCATAAAGATTGGGGTTGCTGTATATGCCGCGAGTTCTAGCGATTGCGTATAAGTAGGAAATGCGTCAAACGACTTCGCTAATTCATTGATTATGACTGCTAATGCGATTACGCCAATAATTAGCCCAAAATACATAGCAATTGCCATTTGTATTGCGCTTTGTTGGGTTAGTTTAATCGTATCTGCTGTTGCTCCAGCACCAATATCCCAACCGAGATGAGCAGAGGCATAATAAGCCATACCCGCAGGAATAAGAGCGATTAGCATAATATGGCTAAGAGAATAAAAATAAGATTCATGGCGTTTATCAATAGTTTGCCATTCTTCCTTCGGGTGAGTATAAATACCCCATAAATGATTCAAAATCATTGTGACTCCTGCTACAACAAGGTTGCTCTAAATGCTGTTAATGGTCTTTAAGCGCAGCACACCAATATTTGCGCTAACCAAGTTTACTTTTACATCATTCTATCGATTGCTAAGATAATATCGTTACATCAGTAGCGTGTTATCAAAAAGTTACAGATAATATAATTTATTAACAAGTATTTAACAAGAGTTTCCTATCAATGTGGAATTTGTTTTTATACACCCTTGCGATTTAGTTTTTGATTTCTATACAACCGTGCTGTTCAACGTTAAGTAAATGAAATCGAAACCAAAATTGCTGTGGTATCATTGCTTGTTCTGTTTGTTTCGTGGTAACAAACAGAACAAGCATCACTGTTAAATATGGTCGATATTGTGAGAGGATTAATGCAGCGCAATTCAAGAAACAAAACCTTAAAAGAGCATTTGGGCGAACTAAAGGCTCATGCAATAACCGCTAAATCTAAGGATGACATAAATAGAGTTGCGCAGCATATTACGCAATTCTCAAAGCGCAACGCTTATTCATTCAATCACAGTTTAGCGATAGTCGGATTAGGGCTTGCCGTGCTTTGTATTTTGCTGTCTTTTTGGACGCAAATGGACCTGTCTTACGACCAGCGCATTTGGATGCGTATTGGCGGTTTTATTGTCGGCGTTGCTTGCATTGCCAATATTTGGATTCGAATAGCTTCCATCAAAAGTATCGGCGATCAATTGTATGTGCGGGCTGTTGCAATCAACGCGGGCATGGAGCGTGATTACGCCTTCAATGGTAAAAGCTACTGGCAAGAATTAAAAACGATATTTCCGTTGTTCAACTGTGGTGATGAAAGCCAAAGTATTACTAAACGTTATCTATGTGGCGTCGATTCAACGCCGTTAACTCTTTTTGAGTTTAAATATGTGAATGTCTCGACACAGCATACAACCGACAGTAACGGCAATTCAAGAACATCGAAAACAAGAAGTACGCATTACAAATATGGCATGCTGGTGCAGTTTATTGATTTTAACTATTTATCACTAAATGCAAAACGCTTTGAGACGAAGTGGGATTCCGCAAGCAGGGCGTTTAATAAGTTGTATAAAGTAAGATGTGCTAGTGAAATTCAAGCGGCTAAATTTTTCGATCCGAAAGTGGTGTTAGCTTTCACCGACAAATATAATTTTATTAAATCAATGGATGTAAATACTCAATCTGTTGCTTGTTTTGAATTACCAAAAGGCGTTTTTCCAACACAAGTAAAAAAACCTTCTCTGCGTAAGCCCGCAGATTTTGTGCAAAAATTACAGCAACCCACACGAATTCCAATGTTGGAAGATGCTAAAAGGTTGATTCAGTTTATTAACGAGAACAAATAGGATTTTATATGATTACTCTACTAGTCGTTGCCGCTGTCGTCATCATCGGTATTATTATTTTATACAACCAAATTGTCGGGAATTTGAATAGAGCGAAACGCGCTTGGTCTGACGTAATCACGTATGAAAAGTTAAAGCAGGATGTCATTCCGCAACTCACTAAATTGACGGACAATTTTAAAGAATTTGAGAGTGATTTTATAGAGAAGGTGACTGCACTAAGAGAGTCTATTTCTGTTTTAGACAAAGATGACATTGATGTAAAAGCATTGGCTAATGTTGAGACCAAATCGAAAGCTGTCTTCTCCTCATTCAAGGCAACAGCAGAAAACTATCCGGAACTCGGTTCTACCAAGATTGTTCAGGACTTGATGGACGAAATTAGCGATAAAAATGAAAACGTGGCGGCGGCAATTACGATTTATAATCGCAGCGTTGAGCATTTCAATAACTCCATTGAAATGGTGCCATATAATGTAGTGAATAGCTTGTTTGCGAGAAAACAGCAGCTCGACAATTTTCATCAATCGGGCACAGTAGAATCGTATGACTATAAGCCTAACTTTTAATGTAAGATTTAATTACTGTTTGGCACTAAATAATTAATGTCTAGTGCCGTCTTATTCATTATAAAGCCATTTCTGCGGGTATATTCATGTTCGAAACCCAAGTATATTGCGACAAGGCATAGTAACGTTGCCTTTAAGTAGATGGCTTATTTTGTTTTAATATTGCCATTATCTGGTTGTTTGAATATTTTGATTTCCCCATTGAAAAACTCCTTCGCTTCATTTTACTGGAATTTTCTGTTTATGAAGGCTTTAGTTTTTCGGAGCGATTAAAAACTAAAACCTCATTTCTCCGTATAGTTAGTAGAGTTAATCAAGGAGTACAGTTATGAAGCAGATGATCATCGAAGACGGCAAAGACGGTCTGGACCGCTTGTCTATAAAAGAGGTAAACGAGCCGGGTGGCGTAGGTCCTGGACAAATAAAAGTGCGTATTCATGCAAGTTCTCTCAATTATCACGATTTCGGCGTAGCCAAAGGGATTATCCCTACCGAAGCAGGTCGTATTCCGTTATCGGATGGTGCGGGCGTTGTAGTTGAAGTTGGCGAGGGTGTTACAGCGTTCAACAAAGGTGATCACGTTGTCTCAGGTTTTTTCCCTGATTGGCAGCGCGGTACACCTAAAGTCGGTGACTTTCTTCGAACACCCGGCGATGGCATTGATGGCTATGCCCGTGAAAGTGTCGTGACGCCTGCCGCCTGGTTCACTAAAGCTCCTGCTGGTTGGTCACACGAAGAGAGTGCGACTATTACCACCGCAGGGCTCACTGCTTGGCGTGCCCTAGTGGTCGAAGGAGCCCTTAAAGCGGGTGATACGGTGCTATTACTGGGCACTGGTGGAGTGTCGATTTATGCGTTGCAAATTGCAAAAGCGATGGGCGCGAAGGTAGCTATTACCTCCTCCAGTGATGATAAGCTAGAAAAAGCCAAAGAGCTGGGTGCGGACTTCACCGTTAATTACCATACCGATCCACAGTGGGGTGAAACTGTATCGGCTTGGACCGGTGGCAATGGCGTAGATCATGTCGTTGAAGTCGGTGGACCGGCAACGCTGGCACAATCCATAAAGGCATGCCGGATTGGCGGAAGCATCGTGTTAATAGGAGTGCTGACTGGCATTGAAGGGACAATCCCAACAGCGAGTCTGATGCGCAAACAAATTCGCCTCACTGGCATTATTGTTGGTAGTCACGAAGAACAGACCGAGTTTGTTCGGGCGCTGGAAAATACCGGTATTAAACCGGTAATTGATACCACCTTCCCCCTCGAACGACTGGCCGATGCGTTTCGGTTTGAAGAGTCGGGCAAGCATTTCGGCAAGATTTGCATTGCTATTTAACCTAAATTCTTGCGCCGCAGAGGCGGCGCTTATTAGGCTGAAGGGCCGGTGAGAGATTATCCCAGCGAACAGAGTGAGTGTGTTAGAGAACATAATAAAAATTCTCATAAATATTACCGAGCGAAACCGATATTTATCCATTAAATGACGGCTTTGCCGTGAAGACGCCTTTTTCCATGATATTGTAATTTATGTACCATGAGTTCTGTCACTGTAATCCGGCTCGTTTTAGTCTCATACATCAATTTACGATAACATTTAATCTACAGCGGACATATAAAACCACCGATCAATGCAAAATAAAGCGATAGAAGAAATGATTGAAATGAGTGAAAAGCAAAAGATGTTAGCTGGAGAGGCTTATTTCCCTAGTAATAAGCAATTGCAGGCAGACCGTATGAGCGCTAAAACGGTGTGTCACCAGTTTAACCAACTTCCACCAAATGAATTTAAGCAAGGTATGAAGCTTCTAAAAGGGCTTTTTGGAAGTACTCAGTCGTTTTGGATTGAGCCTCAATTTTACTGCGACTATGGCTACAATATTCACTTGGGTAAGCAGTTTTATGCTAATCACGGATGCGTTATTCTTGATGGAGCCGTGGTCACAATTGGAGATGACGTCATGCTTGCGCCTGGCGTTTTGATATCAACCGCGACACACCCGTTAAATGCCGAAAAACGTAAAAAAGGCATTGAAAGTGCCCATCCAATTACTATTGGAAATGGAGTTTGGATAGGCATGGGCGCAAAGATCTTGCCTGGAGTAACAATTGGCGACAACGCGGTTATTGCAGCAGGGGCCGTGGTTAACAAAAATGTTTTAGCGAATACTGTCGTAGGTGGTGTGCCCGCTACTTTTATAAAACAAATATCGTAGAGTTATAAAAAAAATCGCCCTCGACAATTGCTATTGTTCTAACTCCCACCGTCTTTACTGCGCAGGCAGTAATTTCCTAATCATAATGACAAGCTTAATAGATGCTGCAGTATGATGTTTTCCGTGTAATGTTGGAGGTACTCGCCTTCGCGAGCATGACCTAGGTTGTGTTGATCACCGTGACCTAGCTTGCATTGACAACCCTGACCTAGCTTGTATCAACCTTATAAACTCATATTTCACCTTTTGTTAAACTAAACCAAGTATTAGCAAAATTCGCCATATTTTGTGGTCAAAATCCTATTTTTTAATTTGAAGTATTCTTAAGCTATTGATTTTAATTGTTTTTTATATCTGGCACAGTCAATGCAAACTTTGGCGTAGATGATTAATTAAAATAACAAGTTCGCTCAAGGATCTGACTATGAATGCCCCAACTTCTCTAATTACAAACAGAGTGATGACCAAAAAATGCAAACTAGCAGCACTTGCTTCCCTTCTCAGTATTGTCGTTTTGATCAACGGATGTGGGCAGGCAGGAGCAACGAAAACAGAAGGTGAGATTGCTGAGGATGAGGCAGTCCAAGTGATCCCCATTCCTGTTGAGGTTAGCGCCGTGCATAAAGGCAGTATTTCTTCAAACTACACCACTACTGCCGTGTTAGAAGCGAAAGAAGAAGCGTTTGTTGTGGGCAGAGCGTCAGGCATTATCGAGGAAATACTGGTCGAAGAAGGTGATTATGTAGAAAAAGGCCAAGTGTTGGCCAAGCTTGAGCCAGAAAGATATGAACTCAACTTGAGACGCGCACAAGCAGACATGACCGGTATAGAAAAAGAGCTATCAAAAATCAACAAAGTGTATGATAAGAAGTTAGTGAGTGACGACACATACGATAAAATTACCGCGCAATATGAATCAGCAAAGGCAACCCTCGCGCTTGCAACATTAGACTTAAAAGAAGCTACCATTGTTGCGCCTATTAGCGGGTTTATTGCAGAACGAAATGCAAAAGTAGGCAACCTTACGGAATCCTTCCAACGCGAAAGAATGTTTCACATCGTTCAACAAAAAGAGCTTTATGGCATTGTGTATTTACCTGAAAAAGAATTATCAAAAGTACATAAAAATCAGAAAGCACGCTTGCTCGTTACCGCGCTAAACGATGCGCCAATTAACGCTTTTGTTGAACGTATCAGCCCTGTCATTGATTCGAAAACAGGCACGTTCAAGGTTACCTTGCGAGTACCGAACGAAGACAACAAACTCATGTCCGGCATGTTTACACAGGTAAGCCTAAACTACGATACCCGTGAGAATGCTACCTTGTTACCAAGAAAGGCCATGCTGGCTTTAGATGATAAAGTGAATGTATTTGTTGTTGATGACCAAGGCATTGCGAAAAAAGTAGCGATTAAAACTGGCTATCAAGAAGGCAACTATATTGAAGTTACCGAAGGTTTGTTGGGTGACGAAAGAGTGGTTATCACAGGTCATCAAAATCTAAAAGACAACGCTGTTGTCGACATCGTTAACGGTTAATTAAGGAAAACCTCATGAGCTTAATTAATGTTGCCGTGAAGCGACCGGTCACCGTTTGGATGTTTACTTTGGCAGTATTGCTGTTCGGCTTTGTTTCACTGTCTCGTCTATCCATTAACTTACTGCCTGAACTGTCTTATCCCACTCTGACTATCCGGACAGATTACATCGGTGCTGCACCAAGTGAGGTGGAGCAACTTGTTACCAAACCTATCGAAGAAGTAGTGGGCGTCGTGAAGGGCGTTCGCAAAGTGGTTTCTGCATCAAAAGCAGAGCAGTCTGACGTTGTGCTTGAGTTCGAATGGGGCACAGAAATGGGTTTAGCCAGTTTAGAAGTTCGCGAAAAGCTAGACGTTCTATTCTTGCCACTAGATGTAAAACGTCCATTGTTACTGCGTTTCAACCCAAGCCTCGATCCCGTCATGCGCTTTGGTTTAGGAGCGGTAAGTGCTGCACCAACATCTGAAAATACGCAGCTTAGAACCGCAGTTACTATGGACACTAACGCCACCAAACGTATTCGAATCTATGCTGAAGAAGAAATAAAACGCAAGCTAGAGTCGATTGAAGGTGTTGCGTCGGTGCGCATTGGCGGTGGCCTGGAAAACGAAGTACAGGTGCTCATTGACCAACAAAGAACGAGTCAGCTTAACATCTCCCTGAGTGATATTATTCAGCGCCTGAAAGACGAGAATGTGAATGCATCCGGAGGGCGTGTTGAAGATGGTTCGCAAGAATATCTTGTGCGCACCATTAATCAGTTTGAAAGCCTCGACGATATGCGCAATCTCTATATCGCAACGCGAGAGGGGAGGTTCATCAAGTTAAAAGATGTGGCTGAGGTTGTAGACTCATATAAAGAGCGCGATTCAATTACTCGTTTTCACGGCTTTGAAGGCGTTGAAATTGCCATTTACAAAGAAGGCGATGCCAACACAGTTAATGTAGCTAATGCCGTTACTGAGCGCTTAGAGCGTATTCGAGGTAGTTTGCCTGAAAACTATGAGCTGCAAAAGGTTTACGACCAATCACAGTTTATCTCTAGTGCGATTGATGAAGTCAAATCAGCTGCGCTTGTCGGTGGTGTGCTAGCGATGTTTATCTTGTATTTTTTCCTCAAAAATATTTGGGCGACACTCATTATTTCAATTTCTATTCCTGTTTCTATTATTGCCACCTTTAATCTGATGAATAGCTATGACATTAGCTTAAATATTATGAGCTTGGGCGGTATTGCATTAGCAATTGGTTTGTTAGTAGATAACAGCATTGTGGTGTTAGAAAATATAGACCGCCATAAGAAAAACAAAGTAAATGCGCTGGAAGCAGCAGCTAAAGGAACGTCAGAAGTGTCGATGGCAATTGTTGCATCAACACTGACGACAATGGCAGTTTTCTTTCCACTGGTTTTTGTGGAAGGCATTGCAGGTCAATTGTTTAGCGATCAGGCTTTGACCGTCACGTTTGCATTACTCGTATCGCTAATTGTTGCACTTACCCTTATCCCTATGTTGGCAGCGCGCGATAAATCTAATGTCACAGTTACAGCAGAAAAGGCTGAACTTGATTTAGGGCCGCGTTCCGCTAAGGGCAAGCCGTCTGGCAAAGTCGCACGCTTTTTCTGGTATTTAGCTGCTCCTTTACGCTGGTTGTTTAAAACTATTTTCTATTTTATACCCGCTTTTGTCGTCGGTTTGATGGTGTCATTGTTCCGTGTTCTTAGTGTTGCTTTGAGTTGGTTATTTAAACCTGCGCTATGGGTATTCGATAAAATATATGATTCATTATCTGCCACCTATTTTAAATTGTTAGATTGGGCGATGCAGGCGCGCCTCTTGGTTTTTGCTTGCATTATTTCAGTCTCGCTATTGTCAATGCTGCTTATTCCAAAGCTGGGTGTCGAATTAATACCGCCTATGTCGCAAGGTGAGTTTGACGTTGAAATTACGTTACCAAGTGGTTCAAGACTAGAAAATACCGACAAAACCCTTTCTGAGTTGGCTACTTTTACGCAGCAACAAGAAGGCGTTGAACGCACTTATTCATTAGCGGGTACAGGCAGTTTGATGAACGCTTCACCAGCACAGGGTGGCGACAACTGGGGTAAATTGAACGTGGTAATGGCGGATACTGCGAGTGTTGCACAAGAGCAGTTGGTTATTGAGGCTATGCGCGCTTACTTGAGAAATCAGGCGGGTGTACAAAGTAAGTTTGGTACTCCTGAGTTATTCAGTTTTTCTACGCCGTTAGAGATCGAAATTATTGGTTATGACTTAGCTAATTTGAAGCGTTACGGCGACGTGCTTGCTGATGAACTAGGAAAGAATACACGATTTGCCGATATCAAAAGCTCTCTGCAAGCCGGCAACCCTGAGCTAAAAATCAACTTTGACCATTCGAAGTTAGCGCAACTAGGCTTAAATGCGCCGAATGTCTCAAGCTTGATTGCAGCGAAAGTAGGGGGAGAAATCGCGAGCAAATTTAGCGTTGATGACCGCAAAGTTGATATTTTAGTGCGAAATCAAGAGCAGCAGCGTAATTCAATACGCGATATCGGACAAATTATTGTTAATCCTGGTGCTTCGCCTGCCATTCCTTTATCTGCTGTGGCAGAAATTGAAATGTCAGTGGGCCCAAGTGAAATTAGCCGCGTTGACCAGCAGCGGGTGGTCTTAATTTCAGCCAACCTCTCTTATGGTGACCTCGGCGCAGCCGTTATTGATGCGCAGCAAGCGATTGACAACATCCAACTGCCTATGAGTCTGCAGGCTAATGTAGCAGGGCAGAGCGAAGAAATGAAAGCTAGCTTTGAGTCGCTTTATTTAGCGTTAGCACTAGCAGTATTTATGGTGTATATCGTGATGGCTTCTCAATTTGAATCGTTTCTGCATCCCTTCTTAATTTTGTTTACCGTACCGATGGCCTGCGCGGGGTCCATTTATGGCTTAGTGCTCACCGGCACTAATGTCAGTGTTGTGGTATTTATCGGCTTAATAATGTTGGCAGGGATTGTCGTCAATAATGCGATTGTGTTGATTGATCGAATTAATCAGCTACGCGAAAGTGGCGTTGAAAAAGGAAAAGCGATAATTGAAGCTGCGCAAAGTCGACTGCGCCCCATTTTAATGACGACCTTAACCACCGTATTGGGCTTACTGCCTATGGCGATTGGTTTGGGCGAAGGTTCTGAAATTAGAACACCGATGGCAGTAACGGTGATCTTTGGATTGTTATTTGCGTCATTGCTGACCTTGTTCCTTATCCCGGTGCTTTACAGTTTGTTTGACCGTAAGCAGTTTAAATCTGTTGAGGTTTCTACTCCTGTTAGCAATTCGGCATCAGGTAACGCAAGTGAGGAGCCTAGCCATGGATAAGTTTGCACATGCGGGCGCAGTGCTTGCGTCCTTCGCTATTCGTCGCCCAGTCACTATTACGATGGTATTCATTTCACTACTCATTATGGGCTTGGGGGCAAGTCGCTATTTGCCGCTGGAGAAGTTTCCCGGTATCGACTTTCCAGAGCTTTTTATTCAAGTGCCATATCAAGATGCAACGCCAGGCGAAATTGAAAAAATGATTACGCGGCCGGTTGAAGAGGCATTGGCGACAATGTCGGGTATCAAGCGCCTGCGTTCAGTTTCAAATGAAAATAGCGCTGAAATTAATATTCGCTTTGACTGGGACGCCAACATCAAGGCGAAGAGTATAGAGGCTCGCGAAAAGATTGATGCTATTCGTCATTTACTGCCCGCTGACGTTGAGCGCGTTATGGTATTTAAATTCAATTTAGCAGATATGCCGGTATTTCAGTTAAGACTGTCCAGCGACCGCGATATATCAAATTCATATGACTTGCTAGAGCGCAACCTAAAAATGCCAATAGAGCGCGTTAAGGGCGTATCTCGCGTCGAGTTATATGGGGTGCAAAAGAAACAAATTTCAATTCGTCTTGACCCAGACCGAGTTGCGGCACTGCATGTTGACGTGGCGTTATTAACCCAAACCTTGCGCGACGCGAACTTTTCAATGACCGCTGGGCAGTTCTTTGATCTCGACCAAAAAATAACGATCAATCCGAGCGGTGAGTATCAGAGTAAAGAAGAAATTGCAGACATTATTGTCATGCGAAATGTGCGACTGAGCGATATTGCCGAGGTGAAGTATGAGACACCAAAAGCAGTGGAAGGACGTCATTTAGACAAAACGCATGCGATTGGTTTGAACATTTTTAGAGAGTCGGGTGCTAATCTGGTTGAAGTCTCGACAGCGGTCATGGCAGAAATTGAGAATGCGAAAAACAGCACTGCGTTTAGCGGCATTAATGTGTTTGTGATGCAAGATGAAGCTACAAGTGTCACTCAATCACTGCAAGATTTAATTAACTCAGGTTTAATCGGTGGCTTTCTGTCCATCATTGTACTGTATTTATTTTTACGTAATTTGGCGACCACGTTAGTGGTTGTCTTGTCCGTTCCTTTTGCTATTTGTATCACATTAGCCTGTATGTATTTTATGGGCTATACGCTAAACATACTGTCACTCATGGGCTTGATGCTGGCTGTTGGCATGTTGGTAGATAATGCCGTTGTGGTCACAGAAAGTATATTCCAAGAACGGGAGAAATCGGATGACATCATTGAAGCGACCAAAAAAGGTGTTTCCTTGGTGAGTTTAGCTGTCATTGCTGGCACAGCAACGACTGTTATTGTCTTTTTGCCCAACATTGTAGGCGTAAAAGCAGAGTTGACGGTTTTCTTGGAGCACGTTGCTGTGTCTATCTGCATTTCGCTGGTAGCGTCGTTAGTGATTGCGCAAACCCTCATTCCTTTGCTCACAACGAAACTCAAAATAAAGCCAAAACCGGTACAGCAAAAAACCTCTAGATTAAAGACGTTGTACGAACGTATTTTGCGTTGGACTATTTCGCATCAAAAAGGAACAGCCGCCATTGCTGTTGCAATCTTGCTGAGTACAGCGATCCCAATGAGCTTGTTGAAAAGCGATGAAGACAGCAATAACAACCAAGACCGCATTTGGTTAAACTACGATATTCAAGGCAATTACAGCTTAGAAGAAGTCGAAAAGTCAGTCGCTAAAATGGAAGATTATTTATATGCAAATAAGGAAAAATTCCATATTAAGCAGGTATATAGCTATTACACCGCTGGTTTTGCTGTTTCGGGAATTACCTTGCAAGAAGACTTACCTGTAAAAGTAAAAGATTTAAAAAATGACATTAAAGAAACCTTGCCATTATTTGCAAGAGCGAAGCCTTCATTTCAGTGGGACCAAGGCTCGGGCGGCGGAGTTCGACTTACTCTATTTGGTCAAAGCTCAGAGAATTTGCTGCGATTAGCCAATCAAATCGTACCTGTTATGAACAGCGTCGAGGGCTTAACTGACGTGAAAACAGATGTCGATGGGCAAGATTTCGAACTGCAGCTTAGCGTAGATAGAGAAAAAGCCTTCCGCTTTGGTTTAAGTTCAAGTGATGTTGCGAATATTGTGAGCACTGCATTGCGTGGCACCAATTTACGCACATTCAGAGGCGAAGCTGAAGGAGAGGTGAGCATTAAACTCATGTTCGACGAAGCGCTGCAAACTTCTGTGGAAAAGCTGCGTAATTTAACTATTTTTCGAGATGAGAATCAAAATGTCACGTTGGACATGGTGGCAACGATGAAAGTTGAGCCTCGACTATCACAAATACAGCGCAGTTCACGCCAAACGTCACTTAGCATCGGCGGTAACTTAGAAGCAGATGTCACGGTCGATGAGGCTCGCGAGCGCATTGAGCGTATTATGCAAAATATCGAGTTACCTTCGGGCTATTCATGGTCATTAGAAGGCAGTTTCCAGCGTCAAGATGAAGACGAATCGATAATGCTGACTAACATGATACTGGCCATCATTATGATATATATCGTAATGGCCGCATTATTTGAATCACTGATGTTGCCAACGGCCGTGCTGACTTCTCTTTTCTTTTCGTTTACTGGCGTATTTTGGGCGTTCTTGATAACGGGTAACGCGATGACGGTTATGGGTATGATAGGAATGTTGATTTTAATGGGCATTGTCGTCAACAACGGCATCGTGCTGGTGGATAGGATAAATCACTTAGCCAATATGGGCATGAGCGTGCCCGATGCCATAATCGAAGGATGTCTAAGCCGCGTCAGACCAATACTAATGACCGTGTTAACAACAGTACTTGGCTTGCTGCCGCTGGCTTTGGGTGACGTCAGCATTGGTGGCGATGGCCCTCCTTATGCGCCAATGGCGATAGCGATAATTGGAGGTCTGCTGTTCAGCACAGTAACCAGTTTGTTCTTAGTGCCGTTAGCCTATTTGCTGTTGCTTAAAGTGCGCCGGGCAACAGTGGCAATGATCAGTGAAAGTAAGCAAGTGGTTTCTAAAGTAATAAAAGCAGCGTGATGAAAAGTGCACGCTTGCTAAAATTATCTGAAATGAATAAACGTGAAAAAATGGTCGCTGGGTTTTTCTTCATATACAATACGCTCTCATTAGCGATAAATAAGAAGTAGACGCCAGCCATGACAATTAACGATTTATTAGCCCCAGTCAGTGCATTTTTACGTTGCGAAACGCCACAAACATGGATTGACGAAGCCATTAAACCTGAGAATTTGTCGGTAGTATTGCTGGACCATTTAGTGTGCGAGCTCAAAGCTGCGCAAAGCGCGATGTTTTTAATTCGACGTTATGTTGTTGATAAAGAAAGCGGGCAAGCGCTTTTACAGTGGTTAAAGCCATACGAAGACTTCACTTATCGTATGCAGGGCGACTGGCGTGTTCTAGCCAAACAAAACAAGCTTACGAAGTCGATGATGCCAGTGCAAAACTCTGCCTATGGGCAAGACCTGATAGACAAGATGGTACTGCTGATAAAAGAGGAGCTGCATCATTTCTATCAAGTACTAGAGATGATGGAGCATTATCAAATACCGTATGAGAATATTTCTTCAAGTCGCTATGCGAAAGGGATGCTACGCCACGTAAAAAATCATGAGCCCGACGCGCTTATCGATAAATTAATTTGCGGTGCTTTCATTGAGGCTCGCTCGTGTGAGCGTTTTGCAAAATTAGCGCCGCATGTTGATAAAAAATTGGGAGACTTTTATGTTTCTTTATTACGCAGCGAAGCCAGACATTTTGAAGATTACCTCGAACTTGCAGAGTCAATAGCAGGGAAGGATATTTCACAGCGAGTGGCTTTCTTTGGTGAAGTTGAGGCTGATCTTATTCAGTCGCCTGATAGCGCAGAGTTTCGTTTTCACAGTGGGGCGCCTGATGTGAAAAAAGCACCGTACTCTAGCTTAGAGAATACGACGGCTGCTTAATATTTAATAATGAAAACTGTTTGGGTGAAATAATATTTATTTGAGAGAGCCGCTTAGTAAAAACTAAGCGGCTTTTTTATTGGTTTTAATTAGCCACGATACATGTACGCGTACTAAAAGCGTATCCCGTTGACGTACCCTTGTCTTCTTTCACAACTAATACGTCATTGTCACTAATATAAACGACCCGTTCATCTGGTGCTTTTAAACAATGTGAATATTCAAATGCTTCATAATTATATACAAATGATGCGATTAAGGTGTCAAGAAAGTATATTTTGGGCGGTTTTATATTTGTTTGCTCAACGATTGCGTCATTTACATCAACTAAGGGTGCTTCAGTAGGTTCAACTTTGGGTATATTTTCAGGCGCATCCTGGTTGACGCTAACATCTAATCTTTCTAGCAGTTTATTTTTAGCTGTTAACAATTCCTTGCGATCTTGCTCGCTCAAGTTTTCTTTTTGCAGTTCACCTTCGATTACATCCAAGCCTATCGTTGCTACCTTTTTATCTACACTGCCTTCTGCACTGCTAGTAAACCTGAACCCCGGGGTATGCGGTAAGTTGAGCTGATCACCATACCAACTTAGAGAAGTGATCATCGTCATTGAAACGGGCGCTAAGAGAATTAAGCGCACAATACTAAATGTCTTTGGAAAAGCCTCTTTTGGTTTTGCTTTTTTGCCGATAATTCGCATCAATACTAATAAGCCGCGCAATAGACGCACTATTTGCAGTAAACCAAAAATCACAATCATGGCAACCACGCTGACTATCATTAGCCATAGAGGCAAAATTAAAAGCGTTGTTACTCCTAGCGTGTGGTAAAGCTGCGTGGGGTCGGCATTGATAACTATGTTAACTTTTTGCGAGGCAACAGCGAGTGTGAAATTTGCTATTGCGGCATATAAAACTAATAAAATTAGTCTGCCAAAGGTTGATTCCCACACTTTTATAAAAATAGCCCAAAGTTCTCTGGCCATGCCGAAAAAAGCAAAAAGACCAATCAACCACATCGTCGAATTTTGCTCTTCTATATCGCCATCGGCAAACACAAATAAAATTAGAGCGAGTGCATAAATAATTTGGTTTGCATGCAGTTGCGCCCATCGCTCTCCTAAGCCAGAGCGGCACTGCTTGAGCTTCCCTATTAAGGTATGTCTAATACTAGCTTTAGTCGTTTGTGGTCCAGATAACTCGGGTTGGTTTTGCAGTTGCTCTGTCATGAAAACAGCTCCCTATTTAGTCTGTTGAGCTCACTCGTATAATCAGTATGTTCAAGCTGATGAACAACTACAAACTAAATTTATAAGGCGAAACTACTTAATAATAGAACACCTTTACTCAAACCTGCACGTTAATTGCTCGTTTGTGTTGAACGTCACCTAAAGTTTATCTGTCTTCGCGGTCTCAGGATTTCTGCATCTGTTGCATCAAGGTTATCTCGATGAATTCCGCAGGCCATGTAACAGCGCCCAGCACCGTGATCCGGAAAAGTTGCACCTTGAATCGCGGCTCTAACAAATCACCTTAGATTATGTACTGTTATTGATAAACTCGGTCTTCAAGACGGCATAAGCGGCCGCACGCCTTTGACAATTGCTTGCGGAGGTTATGCTACAAGCAATCGTTGAGATTAGAAAATTTGACGGGTTACTCTACTTCCCTCCGGGAGCCTAGGTTAGTGATTGTTCAGAAGAGCAAAATCCCGAGCAACACTACGTCGAAGGAGCTGAGTAACTAATATCTTTGGTCGCTCTACTCTTACGCGTCAATTACGCCTCTAATGGGAACAATATCACTATTGTGTGTCCATCAAGTCTTCTGCCAGCATCATTGCGTTTCCATCCGGGTCATAAAAGGTAGCAATACTCACCATTCCTTCTATGGTTATCGTGTCGCCATCAAACTTCACTGACTTTTTCTCAAGTGCAGACCTAGCTTCTTTGATATCCGAGACACCAAATACTGGCACACAGTTTCCAGGTGACGCTTTGTCAGTATCTCCTAGTCCAAGGGTGACACCGGGTACCGTTGTTTTGAGTTCAGTCCAGCCAGCTTCATCAATAGATAAGACCTCTTCAAAACCTAAGTGAGTGTAATACCACTCGGCCGATTGAGCACGATTAGTAACAGCTATAGATATGGTGAGTTGATCATTGAGATTTACAGTGGGCATGGTATTCTCCTTTAAATTGGAATATAAATTATAGTAAATATATAAAATGGTCAATAATAATTTTATTCAGCTCTGCTCAAAGGCTTGGGCATTGCGCATTTTGTCTTATCTTGGGCAAGGGTTTATTGCACGTATCTCTCCAATGGCGCACGAGCTTTCCACCGGTCGGACTGCTATAACTGCCTCTATTGGTTACTTGATAGATATCGGCTATGTCCGCAGAACCAAAGGACATGGGCATCCACTTCGCCCTGCATTCGAACTTACAAAACAAGGTGAAATTGTTGCTAATTGGGCGATTGAGTTGGACAGCCTTCTCGCAACAGAGAGCTGGGATGTTGCTTCACGAACCTGGTCGTTGCCAGTTATGCGGCTGACACACTCAGCACCGCGATTCGGGCAGTTGCGATCAGAACTTAAACCGATTACCGATCGTGCACTTTCGCAAACGTTGAAGATGCTAGCTAATCATGATTGGATAACGAGAGCTGTCAACAGCGAAGCTGCACCGCCTGAGGTATCGTATTCTCCTGGGGGTATGGGAGAGCTCTTGATTCCTTGCCTAGTGAAAAGTTTCAGATTGTAGGTTGTTGAGCAACCGGCATCGGATAAACAGTTATCGGCGAATTTTTCCTTTCACTCCCCATTGCCGCCATGCGTCAAAGAGAATGCGGTGATCATCGAATGATGACTGCCCAATATTCGTATGCGAAAATCAAAGTATGGTGTTTTTGTCTTGCTACATCAAATCTATAATATGCTTGTTCAAGCCCTGTTGGCAGTAAATAAGTTGCTTATTATATTTTATCGAAAATGCATATATAAATTTACTGTGTAATTAGACTTTAAAAAGCTGAGCCTCAAATGTCTACATGAATAAATTGATGAATTAATACCCAAGTATAACTAAAAATATCGTCAAGGTTTTAGGCCGGTAGTACGCTTTATCGGAGCTTAACGAGGGCCAAAGGCTTAGATGAAAAATAGTTTACACTGAGGTCAGTAAATAATTGACCATGCCTGTTAATAGTATTTATTAATGAGTTATATTATGAAACTAATCTTAGTACGCACAGAAGGTCAGAACGCTAGCGTTGAATCAAAGCCTCTCGCCAAAGGATTCACTTTAATTGAACTGATGATTGTGGTCGCTATTATTGGTCTGCTTGCAGCGATAGCTTTACCAACCTACAGCAACTTTATATTGCGCTCAAAACTGACAGAAACAGCGGTACAACTTGGCGCTTTTGCTCGCGAATTTAATATTTCTAAACAAATAAATGGTAAATACCCCGACGACGTTCCTGTAAGGGGCATACCGACTGATTCGCCGGGCTTAGTCATCGACAGAACACAGTGGGAAACGCCAACATTATTAGGTGGCAACTGGAACTGGGAAGGAGCTAATAGCCATTCCTACGCTGGAATATCAATTGACGGTTCCACTGCTGAGGAAGAAGACTTCATGCAATTGGACGCCATTATAGATAACGGCGATTTATCAAGTGGAAAGTTTCGCAAAACCTCGAATGGAAGATATACCTTTATTCTTGAGGAGTAGTTAATATACTTGGCTTCAACAAAGGTAAAAGCCTTCATCAATAACTTTCTCGCCATAGGCTTGTTTATCAAGTTTTAAGAAAGTTAGCTAACAATACAAGTGAGTCGTTTAAATGTGGCTGAATCAAGAGCAAACGATCGATTCCGCAATACGTGCATACAGAGAGTCTTTATTAAAGGCTAGTCCTAATCATATCGTCATTGACAATCTATTCAATAGCAAGAAGCTCGATAAAGTAATGAGCGTTTTACGCAATACTTCGTGTTGGCAAACTCAAAAGCATACTTATTCTGCTTTATATGTTGATAGTGCCCAGTGGTTGGACGCGAGCAAAGATGAACGCTTTGTAAGCCGAGATGTTTGGCAACGCGAAGCGATTAATACTGACAGTGCTAATATAGCTCAAGAATTTTTGTCATTTTTGCGTGGGGATGAATTTATGTCATTATTATCACGGATATTTAATGTGCCATTAACCGATATAAATGTGGCAAAGCCAGAAATCAATACTAATTATTTTCGCTTAAGCGCTGCCGACTTTGTACATCAACATGCTGACGATTCGCCCGGAAGAATAGTCTGTATGCTTTTGTATTTGAATAAAGAGTGGGGTAAACAAGCTGGCGGTGAGCTCATGTTTATGGGTAAAGAAGATGAAGCAATTAGCATCGAGCCTATCTACAACCGCTGTGTTTTGTTTGATCCTTTCTCAGAGGGTTCAGAGCACTGGGTAAACGCGGTAAGGTCTCAAGATATCAATGTATATCGCTATAACGTAACCAGTTGGTATTGGTCTGAATAGGGCCTGTTTTCTAACACCGCTACACTACCAACATCAGAAATTAAAGCAATTTTTGCTACTCAACTCCTTTGTAACGCCAGGCCTACTTACGTTCGATACATCCTGTCGACCGAGATGTTGTGCGAATATCGTCGCATAACACCTTCACTAATGCTTCAGCGTCACTTTTTCTACAAGATTCTGACCATTGACAACGAAACTGACCGTATATTCGCCTGCCGGTTGCTCACTATTTTCAGGGAATGGAAAATTGACTAACTTAGCTTTGCTTGAGTCAAACGTAAATTTACCAATGACTTTTCCTTTTGGATTGGTCAGTGTCGTCTGAACGTCAGTGTAGGGTTTTTTACTAAACTGTGGGCGAACTAACAAGCGTTGAACGCATACCAATTCTGCAAAACGTGGCGGCTGACAATAGGTTGGGGCTGTGTATATCTGTTTGACATAAATGTTGGCAGACAAGTCATCTTCAAGTTGCTGCATCGTTTCTTGCATCTCGTTTTTTTCTTCATCTTGCTCTACTAAACTCGCATTAAGTTTATCAAGCTGGGCCTGTAGAAGCTGTTTTTCTGTATTCGCAGTTCTTGCAGCAGCATTAGCAGACGCTAATTGCTCTTTTAGCGACGCTAATTGTCTACTTAAAAAATTAACTTGAACTTCATTATCACTACACTCTTGGGCACTGAACGAAAGTGACGAATCCAATTTTTTGCGCTGTGAAGCTTGTTCTTCGGCTAACGAAAGCATTGACGCTTGTTCAGTTCTGCACTGTTTTAAATTTTCAGCATTGGTCTCAATCATAGATTTTGTTTGCAAAATCTCCTGTTGAATTTCTTCACCTGAGGTTTCCAAAAGCTTATTTTGTGCAGATAGGTCGGCGACCTGACGCTCAAGCTGTTTGTTGCTATCTAGTAGGGTGATTACGTAGTCGGTATCAAATACATCTGATTTTTGATCGTCACCCATTATTAATATGGTAATAATTACGATATTAATAATCACCAGTACCAAGTACTTGATGCTGCGGTTGAACATTGTTGATGTCCTTTTCTGTTCTATTATATTTTATTGGGGAGTTGAGCGCTTACAACAGTCTTCATAGCACGATATTTGAATCAACTTAATGACCATAAAGAGAATGATAAAGAGGAATGGGTTGCTTTACAAACGTTTTCACTATACTCAAAGAGATTAGTAAGAAATTAGGACAAAAGTAGCGTTTAGCAATCTTTTTTGTGTAAATGTCCTAACTTCTTATTGCAAGGTATTTTAAGAGACCTTCAGTGGCTATGGCGATTTTTATTGTTGGGGGCGTCTGCCATTGGATTTCCGTTGGTGTCATAAAATCCTGATGCACCGTGTTCTATGAAACCTAAATTCATCATTTTTGTTAAAAATGGATCCGTATGATCATCACCAATGTCCGCATAGTCGGTTGCATAATAGTCGTAGCGAGATTTGAAAAATGGCGTTATCTGTTCACCAGACAAGTCTACGCTTTTTAAAGACCATGATTCTACCGTGCCATTCGTTTTTTTCTCAGTAATAGCAAAGCTGTTGATCAAGCTCAGCTCAGGAAACCAAGTGATTTGCATTGTTAGCTCATCATTGCTGAATGTTTTTGTTTCGATGCGGCCGCAACCTTCGTTAATCGAATTCGTCGTGGTAAATTTTTTAAGGAGTGAATCACTTATTAATTGATTGCGATAGGACCAGTCTGATTCTGATTTACCATGCACTTTTTCACCAGGTTGGTATTCAATAGCTCGCTCGTGCAGGTCGAAAAATCGGGTGCTTTTTATCTGACTCGCTTGATTCAATTGCCAAGACTCAGTGATACCTGTTTGTGGATGTTGATGTGCGACTTCGTTGCCGTTTCTGAGTAAGGTAATCTGCAGCGCTTGGTCTAATTTGCCTCTGGAGTGAGTACTATTAACAATTTCATATACCGCTATAAGCTTGCTTTTAGGCGAGGCTGAGCTTGAGCACTGTTCATTTATTGCAGCTATCTCGCTTGGTTTTACGAATTTACTTGTATCAATGTTGAGAGGACTACTAGCTACCGCGCCAAACGCGCTTACACTCGTAATGAAAATACATAGTTTCATGATGTTCTTCATCGAATTTACTGCAATTTCTATAAAAGATTTCATAGTGGGTGCTTATCCGTTTTAATTTTGAGCCTTTTAACATCGCTTGATGCTTTCACTGCATGCAAGCTCATGTTTATTCAACTGTCTGTTATTATTTCTAATGGTCTAAATGAGGTATAACGGATGAATCATCACCCGCTATACCTAGAGACTGAATTAATACAACAGTGAACTATTGAGCGCTATTTGCCTTGCCGCTTAAATCGGAAGCAAAGTCCATAACATGGTAAATCATGTTTTGCTCATTAGTACCGTTAAGTAAAAAAGCGCCGGGTCCTTTTGCATAAATACCCACGTCTTCACCTGAGTGCGTTTCGCTTTCTAGTGGCACCAATGCTTCTTGGTGAAAGCCCGCAGATGTGGTGTCAATGTTACTTAAGTCTTGGCGACCAGCGGCAATTGGCATACCGTAGGAAGCGTCAGCATCAGTCACTTCATTTCCTAAATTTTGGAAACCTCTTCCATTGGTGTAACCCAAGGTTGTGTATGGCTGGCCATCGGCAGCTAATGCGGCTTCTGTTTGACCCACGCTAACGACCTTTCCAAGTATTGGATTACCACGCTTCGGGTATCCAGCAATGGTGAATACATGACCATGATCGGCGGTTACAATAATTAATGTATCCTCATCATTGGTCATCTCATCGGCCAAAGCAATGGCCTCCGAGAACGCGATGGTGTCGGTTAAAGCTCCATACGCACTGCCTGCATGGTGACTATGATCGATTCGACCCGATTCAACGGAGAGGAAAAAGCCTAGTGGATTATTGTCTAAAATTGCAATTGCCTTGGCCGTCATCTCTGCAATGCTAGGCTCTCCGGCAATATCATTGCCTCTATCTGCTTCGTACTGCATGTGAGACTCGTTGAACAAACCAAATACATGAGTTGTGGTTTCAGTATTAATTGCGTTAAATCCTGCTTGGTCGAATACATATGCGCCCGAAGGGTAGGTAAGCGACCATTCTGCCGTTAAGTCACGACCATCTGTACGATCGCCTTCCACAGCACTTGCTGCATCTGCGCTATTAAACGCAGCGTCTCTTGGCAAAAAGTGTCTTCTACCACCGCCAAAAACGACTTCGAGTCCATCCACATTGCTACCTTCAAAGCGCGTTTCTAAATTCGCTTTAAAATTAACGAGTTGTTCTGCTATGTCTGTGCAGCCAGCAGTGACTGCAGCCGCAGGCATGTCAGAAACATCTTCCCAGTTACGGTCAGCTGATTTTGCATACGTCGCCGCTGGTGTTGCGTGCGTTATTCTAGCTGTGGAAATAATCCCTGTCGACTTACCTGCTAACTCCGCAAGCTCCAATGCTGTAACCAGTTCATTGCCGGCCACCGTTGAGCAATCGCCGCGTACAATATTTTCATCAACACCGATAACACCCACATCGGTTTTAACTCCGCTTACCATTGCCGTCATGGTGCCAGCTGAGTCGGGTGTTTGTGCGTCAACATTGTAAGTTTTTGCAAGGCCCGTAAATGGGAAACGGTCAAAGGAAAGACTATTTTCTTCGCCTAACTGGCCATTCATCTGGCCTTCCAATATGCGTGAAGCTGTAACCGTTGATACTCCCATTCCATCGCCTACAAACAAGATGACATTCTTAGCTGAGCCTTTTAGTTGCTCAATTAAAGCTGCTTGCTGCGCCGGCCCAGTGGTGTCATATGACGTAACTTGCTGCGCTTTGTCAGCATTGGCACTGTTAATTTGCGTGTTCGCGCCACTTGTCGCGTTTAACCATGTATCTTTGTTTTGTGAAATGAGTGCTGCACCATCGATAAACCACGGATTATTTAAGCTGTTAAGCAACTGCGTAGAGCTAACTGCCGTGACGCCAGGTGCGCATACGTAGTTTGTACTTGTGATTTCGCTCGGTTCTAAAATGCCACTCGCGTCAGCGTCAACTCCAGATTCAAACTTCACACCACTATTTGGACAATTTGTGTCACCAATAGTCAGATTAGTTTGCACCACTAGGCTGCTGTTGCCCGTTGAACCATCTTGGCCATCAGTGCCATTTATTCCTGCAACGCCATTAGCGCCATCATCGCCTTCTAAAAAACAACCATTTAGTCCAATTACGGCAATTGCGATAAGACTGAGTTTTAAATTTTTCATTCTAATTCTCCCTAATTATTCTTGGATAAGATCAAGTGCTTGATTGATCACATGAAACAAAGCACTTTGCTCAATAACACCTTGGACTAACTGCGCTCCTGGACCATTTGCATGTAGGGCAACATCTTCACCACTATGAGTTTCGGAGCTTAGTGGTACCAATGCTTCTTGGTGGAAGCCTGACGATTCAGTGTCGATCGCAGATATGTCTTTGCGGCCAGCATTGTTAGTCATTGCGTAAGATGCATCGGCATCTGTTTCAGTGCCCAAATCCATCATTCCAAGGCCATTGGTATAGCCTAACGTTGTGTAGGGTAGGCCATCGGCATCTTGCGCTGGCGTATCTGAATTAACTCCGACTACCTTGCCGAGAATAGGGTTGCCGCGTTTTGGATAGCCTGCAATCGTAAATACGTGACCGTGGTCAGCGGTAACGAGAATTAAGGTGTCCTCGCTACTAGTCATGTCATAAGCTTTCTTAACTGCATTAGATAGTTCAATAGCATCAGTGAGGGCGTTATATGCGCTGCCAGCGTGATGTCCATGGTCAATGCGACCTGATTCAACCATCAAGAAGAACCCTTTCTCTTGGTTGTCTAAAATATCAATCGCTTTTTCGGTCATCTGCGTCAAGCTGGGTTCGCCTGCGATATCGTTGCCGCGATCCGCCTCATATTGCATATGCGACTCGTTGAATAAACCAAATACCTGTGTAGACGTTGCCGCATCAATTGCGTCAAATCCTGTTTGGTCGAAAACGTAATTTCCAAGCGGGTATTTTGTTTTCCATTCTGCCGTAAGGTCGCGTCCATCAGTGCGATCGCCTTCAACTGCGCTCGCTGCATCAGCGCTATTGAATGCTTCATCTTTAGGGAGAAAGTGACGACGTCCACCACCAAAAACAACATCAATTCCATCTACATCAACGCCGACATAGCGCTTTTCTAAATAGTTTTCAAAATTGACTAGCTGATCAGCAATATCTTTACAGCCTCCAGTTATTGCAGCCTCCGGCATATCAGATATATCTTCCCAGTTTCTATCCGCAGATTTGGCATAGGTTGCCGCTGGTGTTGCGTGCGTAATGCGAGCGGTCGAAATAATGCCTGTTGCTAAGCCTTTAATTTCAGCTAGTTCAAGTGCAGTAACAACTTCATTCCCAGCAACAGTAGAACAATCACCGCGACTAATGTCTTCATCAACGCCGATCACACCCACGTCAGTTTTCAAGCCAGACATCATGGCGGTCATTGTGCCGGCAGAGTCGGGTGTTTGTGCATCAACGTTATAAGTTTTAACAAGTGCTGTGTGTGGAAATGATTCAAAACTAAGGTAACCTTCTTCTCCTAGTTGGTCATTCAGTTGCCCTTGTAAAATTCGAGCAGATGTTAGCGTTGAAATACCCATTCCATCACCAATAAATACAATCACATTTTTGGCTTTAAAACTGTTGTTCGTTTGCAGTTTTTCCATCAGTTTAGCGTGAGCATCGGTGTACCAAGCATTTGATGTTTGGTGCTCAGGCAGAGCTGTTGCAGCAGCAAGCGTACTAAGGCCTGCTGTAAGAGAGAGAATAGCTATCTTTCTGATTAAATTCATAATTTTTCCTAGACAATCCAAGTCAAGTTAATTGATTGAGCGCGAACTGATGAAAATAAGGTTTCATCGAGCCGCTATAGACTAGAAATTAATTGTGACAATTTAGGGATATAAAAATGAACAATTAGTGTAAGAAAAGTGACAGTGCTTTTACGTTTTTATGACTGTTTTTTTATGCTTTTGTTAACGCAAGTTTGCATTTTTATTACAAGGTAGGCAGGGGGTGACCTATAGTGGCTTAGACAATAAAAGGAGGGGAAATAATACTCCACAGCAAAAGTGCTGGGGTAATGCAGCTGTTGAGATTACTGAAAGGCGCGATTTTCTAACGACAAGTGATGTGCATCAGCAATCAAAATACTGCCCTGATCATACCAGTCACCTAGCACGATGCGCTTCATCGGTTTATTGTTAACGTTAAATTTATGCACATTTGGGCGATGCGTATGTCCATGTATCAGCAGGTCAACGTTATGTCGCTGCATTGCTAATTCAACTTCACTTTGGGTTACGTCCATAATCTCAGCGGTCAATTGTTTCTGATTGTTTTTGCTTGTTTCACGACCGTCGTTAGCAATTTTTTGACGTATTTTTAGAGGCAGCAACAGCATCATCCTCGGCCACCACCAACTGCGAGATTTTTTTCGAAACTTCTGATACTCAACGTCACGTGTGCACAATTCGTCGCCGTGCATTAGGAGAGCTCTGCGGCCGTACAGATCGATCACATACTGTTCCGGCAGAATAGTCATGCCAGCGCTGTCAGCAAACGCTTGGCGAATGGCGAAGTCGCGATTACCGTGAATGAAATAAATAGGTACTGTAGCACTCAAACTTTTTAATGCGGCGGCAATGCTTTCTGAGAAAGGAGTGACGTTGTCGTCTCCAATCCATACTTCGAACAGATCGCCTAAAATATAGAGCGCGTCTGCGTGAATGGCTTCCGTTTGCAGAAAGTGAAACAGGCAGTTATTAATATCTTGCCGATCTGCACTAAGATGCAGATCGGAGATAAAGTAGGTGACAGACATTATTATTGTCTAAGAATTGCTGTCGTGTTATTCAACAATTTCTGCAGACTCAATTATTACGTCTTCTAGCGGAACATCTTGATGCATGCCCATGTTACCTGTAGCAACACCTTTGATTTTTTCAACAACGTCCATGCCTTCAACAACTTCAGCGAATACGCAATAGCCGTAACCTTGAGAATTAGCGGCAGTAAAATCTAAAAAGTTATTGTCTTTTACGTTAATGAAAAATTGAGCCGTCGCTGAATGTGGGTCATTAGTGCGAGCCATTGCAAGCGTACCTAATTTATTACTCTTGCCGTTATCTGCCTCGTTTTCAATTGGTGCTTTAGGGGTCTTCTGTTCAAGGCCAGGTTCGAAACCACCACCTTGCACCATAAAGTTGCTGATTACGCGATGAAAAATCGTGCCATTGTAAAAACCTTCTTTGACATAGCTTAAAAAGTTTTCCACCGTCTTTGGCGCTGCGTCTGCAAACATAGCGAGCTTAATATCGCCGTGATTTGTCTTGAAAATAACCATTGTTTAATCCTGTATTAGTGAATGTTATATTCAGTTTATCGCTTTGCACAGATGCAAGCTAAAACATGAAATTTGGAAGCTAGATTTTAATGCGCTAATGGTAGCGTAAAATGCCAGTAAGACCAACGAGATGCTCATGTTTTTGCTGCATTATTCATAAAAGCGGTTCACATTTTTGGTGTCGATGCTAGAATTCGTCCGATTTTAACCTTGCTGCATAGCAAAGCGACGTAATTGAACCATAAGGTAAGCACAAAACATGCTACAGATTTACAACACTTTAACTCGCAAAAAAGAGCCCTTTACTCCGCTAGTTGAGAACAAGGTCGGCTTATATGTGTGCGGAATTACCGTGTATGATCTCTGTCATATGGGCCATGCTCGTACTTACCTCAGTTTTGATATTATGGTTCGGTATCTTCGTCACGTGGGTTACGACGTCAACTATGTGCGTAATATTACGGATGTTGATGATAAAATTATTCAACGCGCGATCGCCAATAATGAAACACCAGACGAATTAACCAAGCGCACCATTGCTATGATGCATGAAGATTTCGCGTCAATTAACTTAACAGAGCCTGATATAGAGCCTCGTGTTACTGAACACATGGACGAAATTATTGATGTTATTCAACGCTTAATTGATAAAAAGAATGCTTATCAAGCTCCCTCCGGTGATGTTCTATTCGATGTTAGTTCTTATGAGCAATATGGTCGGCTAAGTAAGCAAGACTTGTCGCAGCTAAACGCTGGTGCTCGCGTTGAAACGAGCAGCGATAAGGATGATCCTCTTGATTTCGTATTGTGGAAGTCAGCAAAACCAGATGAACCTAGTTGGGCATCACCATGGGGAAATGGCCGCCCCGGTTGGCATATTGAGTGTTCAGCGATGAATCATAAACATTTGGGCGAGCATTTCGATATCCATGGTGGTGGCTCAGATTTGATGTTTCCACATCATGAAAATGAGATAGCGCAATCATGCTGTGCTTTCGATACACCCTATGTAAATACTTGGATGCACGCCGGAATGGTGCAGGTGGACGACGTTAAAATGTCAAAATCACTGGGCAATTTTTTCACGCTGCGCGACGTATTGAAAGTGCATGACCCCGAGACGCTGAGATTCTTCCTGATGTCGGCGCATTATCGTAGTCAATTAAGCTATTCACAGGACAGTATTTCACAAGCAAAAGCGGGCCTGGAAAGGCTGTATACATCTTTGCGTGATATTACGCCGAATATGGACGTAGATTTAGCACAAGGTGGTTATTTAGCCCGATTTGAAGCAGCGATGAATGATGATTTCAATATGCCAGTCGCGTTCTCGGTATTGTTCGATGTAGCAAAAGACTTGAACAAAGCTAGCGATCCTTTAATGGCAAACGATTTAGCTGGTATATTGAAAAAGCTAGGGGCAATTCTAGGTATTTTACAAATGGCACCATTAGATTACCTACAGGGCAATTTAGGTGGTGAGGAAGGTAATGATTTAGCCGCTAAGGTTGAGGCACTTATCGAACAACGCAACACGGCGCGTGCAAATAAAGATTGGCCAATGGCAGATGCTGCTCGTGACGGTCTAAATGAAATAGGTGTTGTGCTGGAGGACGGTCCTTCAGGGACAACTTGGCGAAAGGTGTAAAACTTCAGAAAGAGCGTATTTTATACGCTCTTTCTACATTTGCTTAAAGATTTAATGACGATAGGGCGTCTGTTTTGTTTATCATTAATCTTCTTTAACTATTCGAGTAAAAGGCTAGGTTTCAGTCACATCGACATATAGCTTTAACTTCTGGCCAGGCTGCAAATAGCGTTTCGCTTTCAGGCTATTCCATTTCGTAATATCACTCACTTTGACATTGAATTTACTGGCTATTCGAGACAACGAATCTCCATTGCGGACAGTGTAGGTGAGAGTGCGCATGATGCTATTATCAGTCTGCTTTTCAGATACTTGGTTCACCCAAACTACCAGTTCCTTTCCTGGTCTTAAGGGGTCGCGTGGCGCCATACCGTTCCATTTTGCAAGGTCTCTAACCGCTACTTTATAAGTGCGCGAAAGATCCCAAAATGTATCTCCATTTTCAATTTTGTGCGTCAGTTGATACGCGCCTTTCTTTTCGGCCTGCTTGCGAGCTAGGCGCTGATCAGCTGAAAGGGAATATTCTTCCATACTTTTCAATGCGATAGGCACTAGTAGGAAGTCATTCGTAAATATCACATTATCATTCATGCCATTAATGCTTTGGATAACGTCAATCGTTGTATTATATTTTGTGGCAATTAAGCCTAAGCTTTCGCCTGATTTTACTTTATGACGAACCCAATTTAGCCTGTCCTTCTTATCGGTTTCAGCTAGCGCGCTAATAAAATCTTCAGCAACTTGAAGAGGAACAACAAGTCGGTGAGGACCGTCAGGGTCTGTTGCCCAGCGGTTATAGCCCGGATTTAATGCATGAAGTTCTTTAGTCGTCAGTCCCGCTTTCTTAGCTGCAACGGCTAAATCTATTTGTGACTGTACATCGACAATTTCTATAACTGGCTGGTTATTAACGCTGGGCCACGCAAAACCATATTCTTCTTTATTAGCTAAAATATCGGCTAAGGCTAATAGTTTTGGCACATAAGCACGTGTTTCTCTTGGCAAGTCGAGTGCCCAAAAGTCCGTCGGTCTGCCTTTACGCTTATTATTACGAATGGCACGCATAACACGACCTTCACCGCTATTATACGCCGCTAGGGCATGCAACCAATCGCCGTCAAACATTTTATGTAAACGTTGAAGGTATTTTATTGCGCCTGCGGTTGACGCGATAACGTCTCGACGGCCGTCATACCACCAAGTTTGCTTCATGCCGTAGTTTTTGCCGGTGCTTGGAATAAACTGCCACATACCTGCGGCTCGACCATGTGAATACGCGAAGGGGTCAAATGCACTTTCTACGATGGGTAAAAGAGCAAGTTCGGCAGGCATACCCGCTTTTTCTAATTCTCCAGTAATATAGTATAGGAAAGGTTCTGCACGTTTTGAAACGCGGCTCATATACGAGGGATGGCGTAAATACCAATTTCTTTGTGAAATCACACGCTGCTTGTCTGGAACATGAAAGGTGAAATTCTTTCTAACTCGATCCCAAGTGTCTGTTATCTCTATTGGTGCAGGAACAGTTTCGTCGGAAAGATTTAACTCAATAGGCTCTGCAGGGTGGATAACTGCAACGACACCTTCATTCGTTGTTTCGCACATCTCTTGACTGAGTTCATTTGAGGCAACACAGGCAAATTCATCATGTTCTGGTGCTATTGCTTCCGCTTCCGCTGCGGCGGCTTGGTTTGTATTTTGCTCAGTTAATACGCAGCCACTTAGCATCAGCGGCAGCAAAAAAGCTGTTATATATTTCATTGGTTCCCAATCTTTAGTTGCGCACTAGATTAATTGTTAATGTTATTTGTAGTGCTTTAAACAAGCATCAGAGTGCTTAATTATGCCCTCATACTCGAGCTATGGCCGCGTTTCTATACCGCTGATAATAGCAAATTTAGGGACTGATTAGAAATCGTCCTTACAGCGCCTTAATGCTGCGAAAACTTCGACTTCGGAATTGGTCGATAAGTTCATGATACTTTCAATATTTCGTTTTATTGTTTTGCTGTCGCAGCGAAGAAACGGGTTTATCTTTTTTTGTTTCGCAATGCTGCTAGGAAGCGTGATTTGATCGTTATTTCGCTGCGCAGTTGCCCAAGTTTTGTATTCTTGCAATGTGCTATTTTCAGGGTCTACATGCGATGCAAATGCTAGGTTTGCCAGCGTATATTCATGAGTGCAATACACTTTGGTTTTGTCTGGCAATTGCGAAAGTTTCTGCAATGAACGATAAAATACGTCGGGAGTACCCTCAAACATGCGTCCGCAACCAGCAGAAAATAGAGTGTCACCACAAAACAATAGGTCGTCATTATAAAACACAATATGATCCATGGTGTGCCCAGGCGTTTCTAATATTTTGAGTTCAATTTCTGGATCTTGTAAGAATAGACTTTCGCCTTCTGCTAAGCGATGTTCTACACCTGTAATTTTCGGGTTTTTTGGACCATATACCACGGCATCTGGATATGCCGCAATTAATGCTTCAACTCCACCCGTATGATCATAGTGATGATGTGTAATTAATATGTAAGTGAGGCTTAGTTTCTGCTCTTGAAGGGTTCGGATTACAGGTGCTGCATCACCCGGGTCGACAACTAGGGCATGTTCGCCATCGTGTACACACCATATATAGTTATCGGAAAAAGCAGGAATCGCAAAAATGTTATTCATACAAACTCGTCTTATCGTTGTCTTTATCGGTTATTAATCACTTCGTTTTATCGAAATCCTGAGCAATGTCCTTCAGGACCTTGCAAATTAACGTCATTACGCTTGCATATTCATACGCGTTCACTATAACCTTACTCACTACTACTTTGCTATTTTTCAGGAATAAAAACTTACGTGATGCGGTCAGCGCTTAGTGACATTACGCCCCCATATCCAAGTTCGTGGAAAGCCCTCAGTCAGGGCGAACAAATTCGAGCTGAACTTGAAAATGCCTGTGCGCCAATATTAGAGCGAGTATTTGGGTATCACTTCGTCAGACTGGGCAATTTAAGTAGTGATATCAATATTTCTAGCTGCCCAATTAAACACGTGGTGAACATTACTGAAGCATCACATGAGAAAACCAGTGTTCGCGGTATTTCAAGAGAACTCCCACTGCAGCAAAACTCAGTGGATGCTTTTTTACTGGCCGCTGAGCTGGATTTTGCGCAGGATCCGCACCAAATATTACGAGAAGTTGATCGAGCAATCACTGCTAATGGTCAGTTGATTATTGCGGGGTTTAATCCGTATAGTCTGGCTGGAGTGCTAAAGTATTTTCCGATAAATAAAGAAAATTTACTGCATCAAGGCCGCTTTTTCACAAGTGCGCGCATTAAAGATTGGCTGCAATTGCTTGGCTTTGAAATTGTAGAGCAAGAGAACGTGATGTATTCATCGTTGTTTGCGAACAAACGATTTTTACCCGGCTCAAAACTACAGCGTTTTTGTAAACGTTATTTGCCTGCTTTCTCGTCGATGTACATTTTAGTCGCAAGAAAGCGCGAAATACCGTTATCGACCATCAAACCAAAATGGACGGTGAAAAAACCTAGTTTTGTTGCAGCAAGCGCAAGAGTCGCGCATCCACAAACATCAGACTCAAAAAACGTGATGTAGCATTCAACGCTACGCTTTTTTATTCATAGCGCGAACTTATTCAAAGCGCGAACTTATTCAAAGTGCGAACACCAAGCGCGGAAATCGCAACTTATTACCATCTACGGACAGTTTTTTTAGAATGACCTTACCCACTAGCAGCAGTAAATTGGAAAACGCCCAAGCAATCCTTAAAGACGTATTCGGATTTGATTCCTTTCGTTCCACCCAGCAGGGCATTATTGAAAGTGTGCTTGAACATAACAATACTTTGGCCATTATGCCCACTGGTGGCGGAAAGTCACTGTGCTACCAAATTCCAGCGATTGTATTCGATGGTTTGACAGTTGTTATATCGCCCTTAATTTCATTAATGCAAGATCAAGTAAGACAATTGGTGGAGCTCGATATTTCTGCGGGCGTATTAAATAGCTCGCTCAGCAGTGATGAATATCAAAACAACCTAGTGAGTTTAAAGAATGGTGAAATTAAACTGTTGTTTTTAGCACCTGAAACTGCGCTTCAACCGAATATCCTTAGTTTATTACAGAGTATTCATGTGGCGTGTATTGCCATTGATGAGGCGCATTGTATTTCGGAGTGGGGGCATGAGTTTAGACCAGAATACCGCCAGTTAGATCAGCTTGTATCGCGCTTCCCCGACGCAGTGACGGTCGCACTTACCGCTACAGCAACGCCTAGAGTTAGAGAAGATATAAAACGTCAGCTTAATATAAGTAACGAAAGTGAGTTCATCGCAAGCTTTGACCGTCCCAATTTGTACCTTGAAGTAGCACCGAAGGAATCAGCATACGCGCAGACCAAGACTTTCATAGACAAACATACCAAACAGTCAGGCATTATCTACTGTCAATCACGCTCTGGAGTGGACGACTTAACAGCAAAGCTTAAACAGGACGGCTACTCTGTACTGCCTTACCATGCAGGTTTAAATAATCAAAAACGAGCTTCAAACCAAGAGAAGTTTGTGCGCGATGACGTTGATATTATTGTTGCAACTATTGCCTTTGGAATGGGCATTAATAAGCCCGATGTGCGCTATGTGGTGCACTATGATTTACCTAAGAACATTGAAAGTTATTACCAGCAAATTGGGCGGGCTGGTCGTGATGGTGACGATGCTGATTGCTTACTCTTATTTGGTTACGGTGATACCGGTAAAATTCGGTTCTTTATCGATCAAATGAATAACGAGCATGAAAAGCGACTTGCCACCATGCACTTAAATCAGATGTTGGCGTTAGCCGAAACGGAAGAATGCCGAAGGCTACCGTTATTGCAGTACTTTGGTGAGTCTGAAGTGAGTGAAACCTGCGTGAAATGCGATAACTGTTTGAGTGACGATAAGCAGAAATCTGATTTAACCGTGCCAGCGCAGAAGTTTTTATCTTGTGTGCATAGAACTGGGCAACGCTTTGGCGCCGCGTATATAGTTGACGTGCTGCGTGGTTCAAATGCGGAAAAGGTGTTGCAAAACCAACACAATTTATTGTCAACCTACGACATCGGTAATGAGCTAGATAAAAAACAATGGATAGCGCTGTCGCGACAGCTTATTCAAAAGAAATTATTGCGTCAAGATGAACAATTTGGTGGTCTAAAGTTAACTCAGTTAGCAACTGATGTATTAAAAGGCAAGGTGCCTTTTTACGCTATGCTGCAGCAAGCGGTGCCTGAAAAGCGATCATCAACATCAAAGTCAGATGTCATTGGCAACAGTGAGCTTATGGCCATATTGAAAAGCGAACGAAAGAGGATTGCAGACCAAGCAAATGTGCCTCCTTACGCTATATTTGCCGATAGAAGCTTACAAGAAATGGCGTATTACCTTCCTCATTCAGAACAAAGTTTACTGCAAATTCACGGTGTAGGTAGCGCTAAGTTGAGCAAGTATGCAGATTTGTTTTTGTCAATTATTGCAGAATTTTGTTCGCAGCATAATTTGCAAGAGGTTCCAAACGCCCAAAGTGCTAGTGCTCAGGTGAAAAAGGCAGTTGCCAAAACGTCTAGTGTCAGCAGCAAGACAAAAGGGGTTGTGGAGGAATTTGAAAATGGCAGTTCGGTTGCAAACTTATCACGCTTGATGAAAGTTAAAGAAAATACAATTTATAGTCATTTGTATAAGTACGCCCAGGCCGCCAATAGAATGGATAAACCGGAGCGATTGATAGAAGAAGCTATGCTAACTGAAGCACAAGTTTTAGCGGGTTGTGCAGCATTTGAAGAACATGGTAGTGAAAGATTGAAACCGGTTTACGAAGCGCTAAGTGAGAAGTTTAGTTATGAGCAGCTGCATTTGCTAAGAGTGTTTTACTTGCAAAGCTGAATGTCAAACGCGCTAGTTGTAATCCCCCAAATTAGTGTCTATGCTGAGCCACCAAATAGCTATTGCCATGCGGGCACAGCGATAAAATATATCACTCGAATATGCCAAAACGTCAACCAGTAAAATCTCAGCAATCACCTACAGAGTTAGGTGATACCAGCGAAGCAAGCAGATTGCTTGAACGACGAAAAGAACAAAAATCACTGCTACGAACAACGCTAAGATACTCTCAGAAAGAAGCGTTGGCTTCTTCGGCTATGACGGCAACTAGCGACAACTTTTTTAATGCTTTTGCTATCTACTTGCAAGCCAGTATGACCCAGTTGGGAATATTGACCGGCATACCGCAATTGTTTGGCGCAATTACTCAGATTATTTCCATTTGGTTGGGCAATCATTTTTGCCGTAAAAACATCATTATCGGTTCGGCAATTGCGCAGTCTATTACCCTATTATCAATGGCCGCTGTGGCGGTTTTGAGACCAAGTAATGGAATTTGGTACTTTATTGCCTTAGCCCTTATGCATCATGGTTTACTCAATCTTATTCAGCCTCAGTGGCGGGCTTGGATGGGAAGCATTGTGCCAGCAAATCGAAGAGGTTCCTTTTTTGCATTGCGTACGCGCATCATTATGTTTGCTTCACTATGTGTGTTTCTTGCCGGAGGTGCACTATTAACCGCTGTCGATAAAATTGACTTAACTTGGCTCGGATTTTCATTATTGTTTGTAATTGCAGCCGTAGGTCGATTAAATTCAGCGTGGTTATTTTCAAAAATGCACGATGAGCATTTGCAGCCAAGCAAAGTTGCTTTTATGCAAACGTTGATCGCGTTTAAAGAGGCGTGGCAAGACCCGGTGTTTAGACAATACAGTTTGTTAGTTGCCACGATGCAGTCCATGGTAGCGATTTCAGCTCCGTTTTTTGCCGTGTATATGCTAGCGCATTTGGAGTTTACTTATTTAGAATTTGTTTTAAGCGGGATCGCGTCAATTGTGACGCAGTTTTTCACCTTAAAATTTTGGGGAAAATTTAGCGATCAATTCGGTAATCGCTTGGTCATTATGGTCACGAGCGGGGCAATAACCTTAATACCTTTACTCTGGTTATTTTCTGACAGTTTCATATACATCATTGCTATTCAATGCTTTTCAGGTTTGTGGTGGAGCGGATTTACCCTTAGCACTGCAAATTACTTATATGATATTCGCCCTCATCATAGTAACTTCGCCACTTATGCCGCGACACAAGCAGGTCTTGCTGCCGTGTTAGTTTTTGTTGGTTCGTTGCTTGGTGGAATTGTCGCCTCTTACGCTAATGCTTTTAACGAGTGGAGCGGTTTGTCGCTTTGGTTGAGTAGTTCTTTATTTATCGTCTTTATTTGCTCTAGCCTAGGGCGATTACTTGTATTCTTTTATTTTATCCCTAATTTGCAAGATACTGGCATTCGTCAGCGACCTAAGATGCTATCTTTAGTGTTAAGAGTTGCCAGGTTTAACGCTATTTCAGGAGTGAATTTTGATTGGTTGACGGTGGTAAAGAAAAAAACAGAGGAATAATTATTAATCAAAGCGACACTGGTATCTATAAAGAAAAATTAAGTACAGCAGTTAAATATAAAAATTAATCAAATAACCACTATCTATTATTACTAAAATCTCAATGACTTGTTAGACTTTAGTCTTTGATACTTATAAAGGAACCTAATGTGACCTACTGTTTGGCTGTCAATGTAAACAAAGGCATGGTGTTTGCCTCTGATTCTCGCACGAATGCAGGGGTAGACTATGTTGCCTCGCACAGCAAAATGCGCACCTTTATTTTTAAAGGAGACCGCAGTGTCTATGTCTTAACGTCAGGCAGTTTGTCAACGTCACAGGCAGTGGTTAATCGTATCGCTACAGACTTGGAAGATCCGGATGCTGAGTTCAATTTACTTAAAGCAAATCACATGCACGAGATTGCTGATTATGTCGGTCGCTTGAGTCAGGCCCAACAAGCTAAGCATGAAACTGCTATGAAAAAAAGCGATATTAGCAGTGAGTCTAGCTTTATAGTAGGAGGCCAAATTGCTGGCAAAGAGTGCTCTATTTTTCACGTTTATCCTCAAGGTAATTACATCAAAGCATCCCTCGAGACTCCGTATTTACAAATAGGTGAAAATAAGTATGGTAAACCCATATTGGATAGAGTCATTGCGCTCAATACGAGCTTAGAAGATGCTGCACGCTGTGCCCTTGTTTCACTCGATTCTACTATTCGCAGTAATATTTCTGTTGGCCCTCCAATTGAACTCGCGATCCATACTAACAACGATTTAGATGGTCCTTATCAAACTATATTTAACGTTAACTCCCCGATGTATAAGTCTTTGCAAAAACAGTGGAATGAAGGCTTGAAACGCGCGTTTAAAAAATTGCCGCGTTTTGAGTGGGAAAAGCCAAGTTCTTGAGTAATGACACAAATATCGTTTAATTGTGCTCTTGAAAATGTGGCAACAATAAAAAAGGGATCTAAAGCTAGATCCCCAATTTCATCGCGAGCGAGACAGCATTTGCTTGCTTAATTGCTCACTGCTATTTATTTAACCTTCATGCCAGGCTTCGCGCCATCGTGCGGTTCCAGAATAAACAAGTCACTGCCGCCAGGTCCTGCAGCTAAAACCATTCCTTCTGACATACCAAATCGCATCTTTCTAGGCGCTAGGTTTGCAACCATGACGGTCATTTTACCGACTAGATCTTCTGGCTGATAGGCAGACTTAATGCCAGCAAAAACTTGCTTAGTTTCACCGTCCAAATCAAGCTCTAAGCGTAAAAGTTTATCGGCTTTTTCAACGTGTTCAGCTTTTGCAATACGGGCAACTCGTAAATCAATTTTGGCGAAGTCTTCAAAGCTGATTGTTTCAGCAATTGGATCGCGCTCGAGGGGCGATAAGCCATCATCAGCAACAACATTCACATCCTTTGCTTTAGCGCTTTTTTTGCTATCAGTTTTAGGTGTATCGGCTTTGGGTAAACCTAAGTTATCTTTTGAATCCTCGATAATCGCATTCACTTTGTCCATTTCAACTCGCTGTAGCAAAGCTTTAAATTTGTTAATCGGCTGCCCTAACTTAAGTTCTTGTGCGCTTGCCCAAGTAAACTCGTCGTTTAAGAACGCTTGCGCTTGTTCGGATAGTTTCGGCATCACCGGCGTGAGATACACCACGAGTATTCTGAAAAGGTGAATACCCATCGAGCATACGTCATGCGTTAGCGTCTGTTTGGACTCATCTTTAACCGTTATCCAAGGCGCTTGAGTATCAATATATTGGTTGGCTTTGTCTGCAAGCGCCATGATGTCACGCATGGCTTTGTGATAATGACGCGCTTCAATATAGCCAGCAATCGTTTCGCTCGCATTTTGAAACTCAGCCAATAATTCAGGAGCCTCTATGTTGTCAGATAACTTTCCATCAAAGCGCTTGGTTATGAAGCCTGCGCAGCGACTTGCGATATTAACCACCTTGCCCACTAAGTCTGAATTTACTTTTAACACAAAGTCTTCAAAGTTTAAGTCGATGTCTGTAACTGAATCATTCAGTTTAGAGGCGAAGTAGTAACGTAAATACTCTGGATTCAAATGCTGCAAATAGGTTCTTGCTTTAATGAATGTGCCTGTGGATTTTGACATCTTTGCACCATTGACCGTCACAAAGCCGTGAATATTGACGCCAGTCGGTTTTCTAAACCCTGCACCTTCAAGCATTGCCGGCCAAAATAAACAATGGAAGTAGGTAATGTCTTTGCCTATAAAGTGATAAAGCTCAGTATCCGTGTTTGGTGCCCAGAAAGGAGCATCATCAATTCCGTTGCTCTCACAGAAGTTTTTAAAGCTAGCCATGTAACCTACAGGCGCATCTACCCAAACGTAAAAGAACTTGCCAGGCGCATTTGGAATTTCAAAACCAAAGTAGGGCGCGTCACGGCTAATATCCCACTGCTGTAGGCCTTTTTCAAACCATTCTTCTAGTTTATTTGCCATTTCGTTTTGAATAGCGCCAGAACGTATCCATCCCTTGAGCATGCTTTCAAATTTAGGCAAATCAAAGAAATAATGCTCGGAGTCTCTTAAGATAGGCGTTGCACCAGATACCACTGAGCGCGGGTTGATAACCTCTGTTGGATCGTAGGTTGCACTGCAAACGTCGCAGTTATCGCCATTTTGATTTTTAGCGCCACAGCTCGGGCAATCACCCTTGATGAAACGGTCTGGCAAAAACATTTCTTTTTCAGGATCGTATAACTGGCTGATGACGCGTTTGCTTATATAGCCAGCTTCATCTAAACGGTTATAGACTAATTCACAAAGTTCCTTGTTTTCTTCAGAATGAGTCACATAATAGTTGTTATAGTCTACGTGAAAATCTATCAAATCTTGATGGTGTTCAGTGCGTGTCCGCTCAACCATTTGTTCCGGCGTGATCCCTAGTTCTTGGGCTTTGAGCATCACGGGTGTACCATGCGCATCGTCCGCACAAACGCTGTAACATTCGTGACCGCGCATACGTTGGAAGCGCGCCCATATGTCCGTTTGAATATGTTCTAAGAGGTGACCTAAGTGAATAGAGCCATTTGCATATGGCAAGGCACTAGTAACTAGTATTCGACGCTTTGGAGCAGGTTGTGCTGAAGTAGTAGACATAGATGATTTTTAGTCAGTTTCACAAAATTTAAATATGCGCAGATGGTAGCCCAAACAAGGTCAATTTGCATTACGTAATTGCTTGTTTCGGGGTGTTTTACTGCGTTTAAGGAGCAATGCGTGTTTTTTTCGAGAAACAAACAGGAAAGAATTCAGGAAATTGAGCAAGCCATCGCCGGTTTTTATGCCATTGATGGGTTGCCAGCGAATGCCGATGCAATAGTGGCACTAGCCGATCGAGAAAAGTATGAAGCCGGCAAAAAGCAAAACATAGAGATCAGTTTAGGGTTTACAGTGAAAAGCACACTGGAAGCGTTGAAAAACAAATTACGGCAGAGCTTACCTACGCTTGCCGAGTGTAAAATAGACGTTGTGTTTAATGTCCCGATTACTGAAGCCAAATTACCGCCAATTCCTAACGTAAAGAATGTGATTGCAGTTTCTTCTGGGAAAGGTGGAGTGGGTAAGTCGGCAACCAGCGTAAATCTTGCATACGCATTGCAAAAAGAAGGGGCTCGCGTGGGTATTTTGGACGCTGATATTTACGGACCGTCAGTGCCAATTATGCTGGGTAATCCTAAAGCCCATCCTGATAGTCAAGATAATCGCACCATGTATCCGTTGATGGTTGAAGGCATTGCTGCTAATTCTATTGGCTACTTAATTGACAGCGAGAGTGCTGCTATATGGCGCGGCCCGATGGCGACAAAAGCACTAAAGCAGCTGATTTACGAGACAAAGTGGCCACTGCTCGATTATTTGATTGTTGATTTGCCACCGGGTACGGGTGATATTCATTTAACGCTGTCACAGCAAGTTCCTTTGTCTGCAGCAGTGATAGTCACAACGCCGCAAACCATTGCTACAGCCGATGCTAAAAAAGGCATTGCGATGTTTGAAAAGCTGAATATACCGGTGCTTGGTATCGTTGAGAATATGAGTTACTTTGAATGCAAATGTGGCGAAAAGTCGTATCCGTTTTCACAAGGCGGGTCGCTTGCGCTGGCCGAGCAACACGGAATTGACGTTTTAGGTGAACTGCCTTTAAGTAACGATATTAGAGAGCATGCTGATAATGGGAAGCCAATAGTAAATGCGCTTGCTGAAAGCAGCGTCACCAGCATTTATCTGAGTATCGCCCGCAAAGTGTCGATAAAAGTAGGAACAACGTTACAGTCGCATCAGCTGACTAGAGAGCAAAAAAACAGCTCGGCAAATAATGGCGTTAATATACAAGTAGTCAACAAAGAGTAGCCAAGCGTTAAACTGCGGCTAATAGCCTGTTGCAACCTGCGTCAAGTGTGATCATAATACGGCACAGCTGATTTCAGCGTTAGATAACAAAGTTTGGGAAAACACAGCATGCGTTTATGTGACAAGGATATTTACCGGTATATTCAAGAAGGGAAAATTAAAATTGACCCTACGCCTGATTATGATCAAATTAGCGGCGTGACGGTAGATGTTCGCTTAAGCAATAAGTTTAGAGTGTTCCAAGATCACGCAGCTCCTTACATCGACCTGAGCGGCGCTAAAGAAAGCGTTCAGAAGGCGCTTGATTCGGTAATGAGTGACGAAATAACGATAGGTGAAAACGACTCGTTTTATTTGCATCCTGGGGAGTTGGCGATTGCCGTAACGCATGAATCAATTACCTTACCTGACAACATCGTAGGGTGGTTAGATGGTCGTTCTTCGTTAGCAAGATTAGGCTTAATGGTGCATGTGACTGCACACAGAATAGACCCAGGTTGGTCAGGGCAAATTGTTTTAGAATTTTTTAATAGTGGAAAATTGCCGCTGGCGCTTAAGCCAAAAATGAAAATAGGCGCCATTAGTTTTGAAATTCTCAGCGGCAGTGCTGAAAAACCTTACAATGCTAGAGTTGACGCTAAATATAAAGATCAGGCCGGTGCAACAGCTAGCCGGATCAGTTCTGATGATAAAACTGTCAGAAAATAAAGTGCTAGATTAACCTATCTCGGCGGGTCAACTCTATCCGCTGAGCTTGCATTGATTCGATACCAACCAGCAATCGAGTAGCGGTCGCGTTGTGCAGGCAGCACTTCGTGAGGAAATTCTTCACTCAAAAAAATTGCTAGTGTGCCAAGCGCCGGCACAACCTTCAGGCCCTGAGTATCAAGCTCATCTTTATAAAGAACTAATTCACCGCCATCGTCAATTTGCCAATCGGGATTCAGATAGGCAACAACCGACAAAACGCGATTAGCTTCGCCTTTAAACGCATCTTTATGACGTTTGTAAAAGCAGCCAGTAGCATAATGTGCAAAGTGACTTTCAAAAGAGAATAATCCCAAAAATAAGTGCCGATTTAGGTACTTTTGCAATTGATTGGTCCACTCGAGCCATTGCGCTCCAGCTTCACTCTTACCTGTTATCCAACATATTTCATCTCGCCTTACAAAATCATTGCGCATATGTTCACGCATTCTGCCAATACCGGCTTCGATAAACGAGTCGGGTGACATCGTAGTAACGTGGTGTAATAAATGGTTGGATAAATCAAGCGGCAGAGCGAAGGGCTGAATGCTGTAGCCTTTTTGTGTTAAATCGGTAGCAACTTGATCAAACAACCTTTCATTTTGTTCTTCGATGACTTGAACGGGCGTTTGAAGTTGATGAAGATTTACAACTTGCATAGGATAAACTTATGATTAAAAAAACATCTTTTACAGGTGAAAGTAGGGTTTGACAAGGAATATGTGCACGCTATTTAGATAAAAGGCAGCGAAAACTCAGATAAAAACAAAATAACGGTGGAATTATACAAGGCAATCAATATAATACGCGCTTCGGTCGGTGTGTGGCGCAGCTTGGTAGCGCACTTCGCTGGGGGTGAAGGGGTCGTAGGTTCGAATCCTATCACACCGACCAATTACGAAGTGCCAAATAAAACTTCTTGTGTCCAAACGTATCCCCTCGCAGCAACTAAATCATCATCGCTATTCCTAATCTTATTATTGGATGCAGCTCCTTTGAATCCGCAGGACAGGATTTATTTTGTGTTGACCTAGAAAAAGCGACTGTTGAATAGAGTAAGTAAGTCGTTTATCCTATTTTTACTTACGTTAACAGGTCTCCATAAGCGAAAGTATGAAACGACGTTCTAACATTTTCGTTGCACTTTTTATCAGCATGTTGGTTTTTAGTGGCAACTGCCAGTCATTTAAAAATGAGCCTACTGCAAGATTAAACTTTGGTTATTCTGAGTTCGCGCCTTACACTTATACTGATGAAAATGGAATGGCGAGTGGGGAAGTCAGTGACATAATTAGAAAAGTGGTGGCTGAGTCAGACTTTGAGTTCAAAGCTATTCCTGGACCGAATCGTCGCTTGTTCAGAAGTCTTGTGACAGACAACATTGACTTACTGATGGTTGTACCCTTTCAAAATTCGGATTCTCATAAACTAATATTTGGTGAAAAGGTTTTTGATATTCTGGAGATATCCGTTTTTTGGTTAGAAGGAAACACGCCGCCGATTAATTTGATGAGTCAACTACAAGAGAAACCTCTTATTACCATCGCTGGTTATAGCTACGGCGGCTTATTTAGGGGGGAAGGGGCATTAGTGACAACGCAACGCTTTAATTCGGAAAGTCATCCTCAAGCTTTAAAAGCGCTTTCTCTCGGGCGAGCACCATACCTATTGTCGTATCACAAGCCGGCCATGTTTTATTTTGAACCAGAACCAAACGTGAAGTTAAGCTCCCATACGCTAGAAGTTCTCCCTCTTGTACTGTCTATAAGACGCAGCTACCCTAATGCTAAAGAAGTGTTAAAAGAGCTTGAAACGCGTTATGCAGCGCTATTTCCAGAGCGTTTCCTAGAATTAAACCCAAATTTGCCCAAAGAGTAATTTGATTCAGTTTACTCCTTATCGCTATTGAACTTTTACAGATACTTCCTATGCACTGGATTGTTTACAAGCATCCAATTTCAGGTTATAACTTAAAACCAAGACAGCTAATTAGTTAATAGAGAACGCTATTCCCAGCTACTTACCGAACGATCGCCTTTACAAATTCTTTTTGCCCACCTCATTGGCGACACTTTTTATTCTAATCGTTTTATCACTGATATTTTTTAACAAAATGACCAAACAAGACGTTAACGACGGCGTTTGGTTGGATATGACACAAGCTCTTAATAACGGTGAACAGAGGCTCAATTCAGCAGTAGAGAATTATCGAAAAGATCTTTTCATCCTCCACGATTCTCCGCCTGTTCTATCGTTTGAACAACAATACATAAGCGGCGCTTTACCAAATGAGCAAGCCGCGACTGAGGTGAATGAGCAAAAAGCTCAGCAAATGTTTATTGCTTTAATGAAGCAATCTCGAGAAATTGATCAGATTCGACTTATTGACGTTCAGACGGGGCTTGAGCGAGTAAAAGTTGATCGGACTGTGAGTGGGCAGATCGTCGTTATTCAAAATCAACTTCAAGATAAAAGCGGTAGAGACTATTTTGAAATATCAAAAAGTCTATCAGAAAATGAATATTACATTTCCGGTGTAACGCTAAATCGCGAATTTGGTCAAATTGAAACGCCTATTATTCCGACCCTTCGTTTAGCCATGCCGGTGCGGGTAAACGAAGCGACCCCCAAAACGATATTGATTATAAATATCAACGCTTATCATTTATTAAGGGATTTGACAGAATCAATCGATAGGCGTTTTCAGACATATCTGTTGAACGATAAGCAAGAGTTTTTAATTCACCCAGACGCTGATGTTGCATTTAGGCATGAATTTGACGGTGAAACAAACTTATCCATGTTTTATCGATTAAGCAAAGACGCTGACTCACGCTTTGGTATTATCACTGAGCAAAATACAGAAGAAAAATCCTATATTTACGCTGAAAAAAAGTTAGTTATTGCAAGTGAAGCTACCCCCCTCATCTTTAATTTATTGCTCAGCATGGATACTCAGGAGCGCCAAGAATTAATCAAAGAGAGACGAATAATTCAGACGATTTTCATTGGTGTGGTTGTTATCTTTTTAGTTGGTTTGCTTGTATTTTTTAATCTTTATATGAAAAGAAAGGCGCAACTAACGCGAGCTCAATCAGAGTACAAAGCCATTATTGAAGGCACAAATGATGCGATTATCAGTATCTCTGTTGCGAATAAAGTCACTACGGTGAACAACGCTGCTTTGTCGTTATTCAGCAAAACACGCGGTGATTTCGAGAACAAGTACTTTGATGATTTCGTGTTCTTTCAGAACTTTTCAATGAAAAGCTTAATTAATGATGTGGTGTCATCCAAAAAAGCGGTTTCAACTGACGTCGTTTATAGCAGTCCTAGTGGTGAAAAACAGTTAACGCTGAACGCGTCACCAGTTTCACTCAGCGATGGCGATGTTGAAGGTGTCGCCGTGATTTTTAGTGACGTGACTGCGCAATTCGAAGCTAAGCAAAAAATTGAAACCACCAACCGCTCGCTAGAAGAGCAAGTTAGGCAGAGAACAAAAGAGCTAAACAAAGCGAAAAAGCAAGCGGAGGCAACGAGCCATACTAAATCCTCTTTTATCTCCAACGTTAGCCATGAAATGCGAACTCCACTCAATGGCATTTTAGGAACATTAGAGCTTATTCGTGCGGAAGGGCTGAATGACAATCAGCTTGGTTACATGAATTTAACCGATATCAGTATTACCAACTTATCAAATCTCATTAATGATATTTTGGACTTATCAAAAATTGAGGCCGGTAAGCTTGAGTTTCGACATGAAAATATTGATTTGCTTGCAATACTTGAAGACACAGTCGCATTATTTCAACCTTTGACGGCAGCTAAGGGGGTGAAACTGCATCTTGATACTGTGGGTCTCGATATTCTCAATTATTATGGCGATGGCCACAGAGTGAAGCAAGTGTTAAACAACTTGTTAAGCAATGCAGTCAAATTTACCGCAAAGGGTTCAATTGTTGTTGTTGCACGCAGTCAAATTATCGGTAAGAGGATAAGTTTCGGATGCAGCGTAATAGATACTGGGGTAGGTATTGCCAAAGTTAAGCACGAACAAATATTTGTTGCATTTGATCAAGGTGGGGTCAATACAGCGCAAACTTATGGCGGAACGGGTTTGGGATTATCAATAACCAAACAGCTGTGCAAATTAATGGATGGAAAAATCTGGTTCACATCGGAGCAGAGTAAAGGTACCTGTTTCTCGTTTGAGATAAGCTCTGATGCTGGGGATTTATTAACTAGCAAGACCGCTCATAAAGATCCTCTTTTATTAGGCGGCCTGAATATTTTATTACTGCTCGATGACCAGCAAGAATATAGCATCGTGAAAGGAAATATCGAGTCGATTGGTGGAAACTGCTTCAATGACGTCGAATCAAATTGCGTTGATATTGTACTTGCTGATGAAAGCCTCCCTGACTTATCGATTATTCAGGAAAAACTCTTAGCAAAGTTGAATGGCTCAGCTGTTTGGCTCGACTACTGCTCTTCCAAAAAACGAGCTTTGCAAAGCTCTTCGCAGAACAAATCAGCGTTAACAAAACCATTTTTCATGACTAAATTTTGTGAATTACTGGCTCCTCATTTTCCGCAAAATAAAGCATTGCAGACTCTGTTTGCAAATTTGGAGTCTAAGATTGATCTAGCGTCTATCGATTTTTCGGGCATAGAAAAGGGTTTGATTTTAATTGCTGATGATAACGAGATTAACCTAGCGATACTGCGCGGAATGCTCGAAGACACTCCATTTACTGTGTTTACTACTAAAAATGGGCAAGAGGTAATTGATTTCTTAAATAAAACAAACAAGTCAGAGTTAAAAGTTGATTTGTTATTGTTAGATTGTAACATGCCGATCATGGACGGTTTTGAGTGTGTACATTTAATTCGTGACGGACAAGCGGGAGAAGAAAATAAGGCATTGCATGTTATTGCCGCAACCGCCGATGCTATGTTGGGAGACCGAGAAAAGTGTTTAGCAGCAGGAATGGATGACTATATTGCAAAGCCCATTAGTAAAAAGGTGCTTTTTGCACGTATTAATGAATATTGGATTCAAAAGCAGAATAAGTGACCGTTTCTTTACAAACAGCGTCTATCAACACTACTAAAAATAACTGAAAAGAGTTGCCCGTGGAATCAATCATAACACCCAATGCAGTCGAAATTATTCAACTAGCCTTAGCACCTATATTTCTCATTGTGGGTATCGGAACACTTGTAAATGTGGCGACGGGCAGAGTGGCAAGAGTGATTGACCGAGCACGCTGGTTTGAAGATTTAGCACGCGAACAGCCGATACGAATAGACCGTCGAGCCAAGCACGAAATTCGAACGTTGAATAAGCGTATGCGCTTGGCAAATTGGTCAATTAACTTTCTGATTGCTTCAGCTCTGGTTATTTGTTTTGACGTTATTTTATTGATGGTCAACGGTTTGATCAGCACAAGTCTGGACACCGCAGTGCTAGTGACGTTTATGATCAGTATCCTATTTTTAACCGGCGGACTTATTGCCTTTTTCTTTGAGGTAAGTTTAGCAACAGCTTCTTTAAAAATAAGTGCAACAAAGTTTAGGCAGATTAACGATGGTGAACAACTAACTAAATAGTGTGCTTTGCTTTAAATGTCTAATTAGAACGCAGTATCAACTCATAATCGCAACAGACTTTATTTGCGCCCATATTTTCATTCCTACCATCAGAAACAAATCATCGATTGATTTTCGGGTGACTTGCGCTACAACTTCGGTACGCATTAACTCAACCGTAACGAGTGCGCTTGCGCCATTTTTGTCCATTTCGATACCCGCAATTCTGCCCTCTAAGCGGTTAAGAATGGTGCTTTCTTTTTCATCTTTTAACGATAAACTCACATCGCTAGCGAGAATACGAAGCCTAAGCGCTTTGCCCACGGCTTGATTTTGATCCTGAAGCCAAAGGACGTTGCCATTAAACTCTGCTTTTATGAGATTCCAGCGCTCATTTTTTTCAATTACCTTCGCTTGTATAATCGTGCTCGTTTCTTGTCTATAAATATGAGGCAATTGGGCGCTCGAAAAAACGTCGTTGATGCTACCTTGAATGACCACTTTACCTTGGTGGAGCACAATAACATGGTCTGCCAACTTACAAACTTCTTCAGTTGAATGGCTTACGTAAAGCATGGGTAAGTTAAACATATTTTGCAGTGCCGCTAAGTAAGGCAGAACGTCCTGTTTGCGAGCGTTGTCCAGGGAAGCGAGAGGTTCATCCATAATGAGCATTTTGGGTTTAACTAGCAAAGCGCGTGCAATCGCTACTCGCTGTTTTTCACCGCCAGATAATTGCTCTGGTTTGTGCAGCAGCAGATGTCCGATATCTAAGGCACTAATGACTTCTTCTAAAAATGAGTTTTTTACTTTCTCATGACTGCGTTTAACGGCAAATTGCAGATTACCTTTTACATTTAAGTGATCAAACAAGCGCGCATCTTGAAATACGAATCCAAGTTCACGTTCATAAGTGGGCACACAGCGGCCACTGTCTAACCAAATGGTATCGCCAATGGACAATAGGCCTTCTGCATTTTTTTCTAGCCCTGCGATGCATCGAAGCAAGGTTGTTTTACCACTGCCTGACTCGCCTAAAATTGCGGTAATACCTGTACTGGGGAATTCGCTATTTACCTCAAGTTCGAATACTTGAGAGTCGCTGTGCAGACTCGCTTTCAAATTAGCAACAATGTTGGATGACGCGCTTTTAACTGTGCTCATAATCAACGTCCAATTCTAAATTTGGCAGCAATACCGCGCTTTTGGAAACTGTACAACAGCAATAGTGCGATGAAGGAAAAGCCAAGCATAATAGCCGAAAGGCGGTGAGCGCCAGCGTATTCTAAAGCCTCGACTTTATCGTATATTTGGATTGAAACAACTTGAGTTTCTGTTGGTATGTTGCCACCAATCATCAAAACGATCCCAAATTCACCAACAGTGTGAGCAAAACCCAATATAGCAGCGCTAATAAACCCAGGCTTGGCAAGCGGTAAAATTACATGAAAAAACGTATCTAGGGGTTTTGAGTGTAGCGTAGCAGCCGCTTCTAATGGTTTCTTTCCAATCGCTTCGACTGCGTTTTGAATCGGTTGGACAACAAAGGGTAAAGAGTAAAATAGTGAAGCAATCACTAGCCCCCAAAAAGTGAAGGGCAGGAGTCCTAAGCCAAGTTCTTGAGTAAGTTGACCAATGGGACCATTAGGGCCCATTGCGATGAGTAAATAGAATCCCAAGACGGTAGGGGGTAACACAAGCGGCAAGGCGACGATAGCGTTGATTGGTCCGCGCAGCCAAGACTTGGTTTTTGCTAACCAAACGGCAATGGGTGTGCCCACAATTAGCAAAATCAGAGTAACGGTAAACGCTAGCCTAATAGTTAGCCAAATTGCATTGATGTCAGATTCTGTAAGGGCCATGCAAATTCCTTGTTAGCAAAACAGCGCTAATTGCTCCGAGCAAAATGTCATAAACTGTTTATTTAGCGAACTGTCTTTCTAATCAACAGTGTAATGGTGTGATTGTATGATGTTTTTCGCTTCATTGCTTTTCAAAAATTCATAAAAAGCCACTGCAGCTGAATTATTCTCAGCACTGCTAAGTAAAACAGCGTCTTGTTGTATCGGCTTGTATAACTCTTCGGGAATTAACCAGTGTGAACCATGATCGGGTTTTTGCGAATGGGAAATAAAACCGATGTCAGCATTGCCTGTTGCAACAAATTGGTAAGTTTGAGAAATACTTTCTCCCATCACCCATTTCGGCTGTGTCTGCTCAAGCAACGACAAATTAGTTAACACATCAACCGCTGCCTGACCATAAGGTGCAAATTTAGGATTCGCCAGCGCCACTTTTCTGAACGCGTTAGTTTCTAAAATTTCAGGCGAATTATTCACTAACAAAGGCGTGGAAGACCACAACACCAGCTTTCCTCTGGCGTAAGTAAATCGTTGGTTTGCACTGGCTTTTTCTTTTTTAATAAGTTCCCGAGGCTTGCTTTGATCAGCAGAAAGAAACACATCGTAGGGCGCACCGTTAATAATTTGCGCAAAAAGCTTTCCGGACGCGCTATAGGAAACGAGTACCTTGATGGATGTTTGCTGTTCAAATTGTGCTTTTAGCTGCTGCATCGGTTTAATGAAGTTTGATGCCACCGCAACTCTTACTTGCTGCGGATTTTCGCGAGAGTAAGACGTGGGAGACGATGCGCTTGCATTCGCATCAACTAAATTAAGCGCCTGTAAAGGCTTGCACAACATCGATATAAACATCACACCGAATGTGAGAGCGATGGCCGCAATAGATTTCATGTTTGAATTTATATATCGCTATAAGACGCAAATTGACAATCTAAAGATGATAACAGCAATGCACACTCGGTGTCTTTGTTTTAAGGCGCCCGCTGTTTTCAATTGCATGACTGTTAACGTTGATATTGCGCAATTAACTGGTCTAGCTTTTCAGCCAATACGTTCAGTTCTTCAGTCTCTAGCGTAATTTCTTTTACTTTTTGTGCGTTTGTACTCGCGCTTTCTCGTATGTCTGACATATGCTTATTGATGGTATCAATGGACCGACTTTGTTCGTTAAACGAAGTGGCAACCTGTTTGCTGCTAACGCTAATTCTGTCGAACAGCCCTTTGTTTTTCATCGACATATCTAATGCAATAGAGATTGAGGAGGACGAGGCCTGAGACTGCTCAACAATTTGTCCAATTTCATGTGTTGCGTTAGAAGATGATTTTTTCAAAACATCCATAATGCTCTGAATTTCCTGCGTTGAGTCTGCCGTTCGTTTGGCTAGCGTTCTAACTTCGTCTGCAACAACGGCGAAGCCACGCCCTTGCTCGCCGGCTCGCGCTGCCTCAATAGCTGCGTTTAAGGCAAGTAAATTGGTTTGATCAGAAATAGCTTGAATAGTAGAAAGCGCACCAGCAATGGTATCTGTGTTTGTTGTTAACGATTGAATTACTGCAGCAACTTGATGAATTTTTTCACTCAATTGCTTAATATCATTTTGTGACTCGTCAATAACACTGCGTATCTTCGCCGCGTTTTCGGCAGCTTCTTGGGTAATAGTATTCGTCTCTTCTGCGTTTGATGATGCTAAGCTTGAGCTTGAGCTAACGCTGTCTAGTTCTTGTGCAATTTGAAAAGTCATTTTTGCTTCTGATTCAACGTTGATCATGGTTGTCTGCGCGTCATTCTCTAAAATGCTGGCCACTTTTCTTAAGTGTTGACCATTTTGCGCTACATCGTTGAATACGCTTTCAAGCTTTTCTACAAAACGATTATATCCCGCAGCCACAGCAACAATTTCTTTTTGTCCTTGTGACGGCAAACGATAAGAAAGATTAGCGTCTCCGTGTCCAAGTTTGTTAAATAACGATGCTAATTCATCAATCGGCTTGGTGACCGAAGCGGACATAAAATAAGCAACAGCAGCGCCAAGGACAACAATGATGCTAGACCATATTAAAATTCGCCACTTGGTTTCAGTCACCGTGGAAAATACTTCAGCGGTTGGCACTTCAGCGACTAAGTACCATTTCATGCTGGGAATATAGCCAAGCGCTAACAGTAAATCTTTTCCGTCCCTATCGACAGAGAGCACTGAGAATGGCTTTTGTTGGTTTAGTTCAGTACTGAAAGAATAGTTGTAAATATCTGCAATACGACTATCACTTTGAATGACACTATTGCTGTTGAGTTTAACGTTTCCTTGGCTATCGACAAGGTAGACAAATCCGGTTTGTTCAATTTTAAAGTTACTCAACATGTCGACAACATCATCAAAAGAACGAGAGGTGCCTGATAGTCCTCTTCCATCTATTTGTTGATAATTGACAAAGAGGTCGACTCTGCCGGTATTTGGGTCATCATAAATGCTGACTGAGTTCGCTTCGTTGCTGTCTTTATAGGCAAAAAACCAAGCGTCAGCATTGTCATTTTTTAACACTCTTAAAAAACCGTCTTGATTCCAGTACTTCGCGCTTTGTTTATCGGCAAAAGAGGCGGATGACAGATCATTGAGCAAAGCAGTTGACTTGAGTTTACTGACAAGGAGTGTTTCTTCACTCGGATTGAAGCCGCCTTCTGCCCACTGCAGTATGAAAGGGTCTGTTGCGATTTGGGCGGCGATGATTTGCATTTTCTCTATGCCCGCATTGATCTCCTTCGTAATGCTGGTTACAAGCGTTGGTAGTTCTTTTTCTAAAACTCGTTGAGATATATTTTTTTTAGCCGTAATAACGCTTATAGACCCGATGAGAATAGCCGTCACAACGATGAAAAGTGATAACGCTAGTGTAATTTTTTGCCTGATCGAAATATCTAACATAGAAATGTGTAACCTTTTGGGAATAAGTTGAAGTGTCTGGATATGCCATGAACATGACCAACAATGCTATTTATATCGACTGGAATAACGAAATCTAAATGTTTATTTGTGACCTTTGTGCGCCACTAAAACGCTTTGTAGTGCGGCTGAAATAAAGAAAATTAGACTCAATTTGACTGTGTAGTCGAGGCGTTTTTTTGAATCTTGTTTTATGTCAAACAAGGGTTGCTGTAATGCTCTATAATAGACGCGCATTAATATTAGATTTTGAAAAATTATATAATTAATAACAAATCAAAAATTTAACGATGGAAAAACTAAATGAAAAATATTTTTAGATTAAGTACCTTAGCTCTGGCTATCGCTTTGGCAGCTTGTTCCCCTGCAGAAAATGTACCTTCGGATGTTACCGAAAATAAGCTTAACAAAGATACGCAGAATCAAATTGCACCCACTGCCGCTATTGATGTCAGCAAGGATTATCATTCATATGCTAATCCAGACGAAGTGTTAGTGACACACCTGAATCTTGACTTAAGCGCCGATTTTACTGTGAAGAAACTGATCGGGAGCGTTCAAGTCACCGTTAAACGTCAAAAAGAAAATGCGGATGAATTAATACTTGATACACGTGATTTAGCTATCCTTAGTGTTACCAGTAGTGGTGAAGATGTTCCCTTTGACTTAAAGGCGGCTGACGAAAACCTAGGGGCTGCGCTTCATATCACACTGCCGAAAGGCGCTGAGACAGTAACCATTAATTATGAAACATCACCCGGGGCGTCAGGTGCACAATGGTTAACACCAGCGCAAACAGCGGGTAAAAAGTATCCGTTTTTGTTTACTCAAGCGCAAGCTGTTCATGCCAGGAGCTTCATTCCACTGCAAGACTCACCGCAGGTGCGTGTAACTTATACTGCAACAATTAGAACCCCTAAAGAGCTCCTAGCGGTTATGAGCGCGTCAAATGACCCTGATACTGAGCGAGATGGTGTTTATGAGTTTACTATGCCGCAGCCTATTCCTTCCTATCTGATTGCTCTCGCTATTGGCGATCTAGAATTTAAGGCCATGGGTGAGCGCACAGGCGTTTACGCTGAACCATCGGTACTAGATTCTGCGGCTGCTGAATTTGAAGATACAGAAAGCATGCTAATTGCAACGGAAAATAAGTATGGTCCATACAGTTGGGACCGTTATGATTTATTAATTTTACCTCCTTCGTTTCCGTTTGGGGGCATGGAAAATCCAAGATTATCCTTTATCACACCCACTGTAATTGCCGGTGATAAAAGCTTAGTTTCCTTAATTGCGCATGAATTGGCGCATAGTTGGTCAGGCAATACGGTCACAAACGCGACATGGCGTGATCTATGGCTGAATGAAGGCTTTACCACCTATTTAACCTATCGCATCATGGAAATGATTTACGGTGAAGATCGCTATAACATGGAGGCGGTGCTTGGTTATCAGGATTTACAGGCAGATATAGAGTCCTTAGAACCGGCTGACCAAATCCTTGCGATCGATTTACGCGGCAGAAACCCAGATGATGTATTTTCCAATATTCCATATGAAAAAGGTGCATTATTTCTACGCGAGATTGAACAAAAAATTGGTCGTGATAATTTTGATAAATTTCTGTTGAGTTATTTTGAGCGTTTCTCATTCAAAAGCATTACAACCGATGAGTTCATTGCTTACCTAGATGAAACCTTGTTGCAACAGTATGCCGATAAACTTGATAAATCACGCATCAATGCTTGGATTTTTGAGCCCGGTATCCCCGAAGGTGCACCAGTGCCAGAGTCAGATGCTTTTGTAAAAGTGGATAACTCTCGAGAACAGTGGCTAGCAGGGAACAGCAGAGCAAACGCTATTGAAACCAAAGATTGGACAGTGCATCAGTGGTTGTATTTTTTGAACAACATGCCGGAACGCTTGGACGAAAAGCAATTGGCCGAGCTTGACGCTGCATTTTCTTTAACAAAGAGTAAAAACAATGAAATTGCGCACAGTTGGTTGATGATCGCTGTAACGAATGAGTATAAGCCAGCATATGAACGTTTATATAGCTACTTAACCAGCATTGGAAGAAACAAGCTAGTGAAGCCTTTGTATCGTGAGTTGTCTAAAACACCAGATGGTAAAGCGTTTGCAAAGAAAGCGTTTGAAGAGGCTAAACCTGGTTACCATCCTCTAACAGTCAGTGCGAATGAGGGATATGTAGAGTAATCGATATTTTTTGCCGTTAAGAAGAAAATAATTTGTTTTACATGTGTGTCGGATTTTCTGATGATGCAGGTTCCTGATTAATGGCTAAGTGTTATGAGTAAAGATTACAGATTTCGCAAAGAAGAGACAGACGATTTCGATCAACAAGATTGGATAATCGGAAAGCAGAGGGACGAGAGTAAAGTTGAGCAAACAAAAGCCGAATTGATGCGCAAAAAGCGCGCCAGTAAGCTCTTAGCTGACTCCCGCAATAAGCATGTCGATGATGGCGATAATATGCATTAAGCTAACATTTTTGCTGAGATGTGACATTAAGCGTTGCACTCATTGTCAAAAGCACGATATAAACCAGTAATCATTTGATTACTGGTTTTTTTGTGGACATTAGATTTTTAACTACCTTTCTCGAAGTAGCTGAAACTAGACATTTTGGTCGCGCTGCTGAAAATTTATATTTAACGCAGTCGGCTGTTAGTGCTCGCATTAAGTTGTTGGAAGAATATTTTAACACCGCTTTGTTCATTCGAAACCGCAATAGTATCCAAATTACACCTGCCGGTGAAAAGCTGATCCCTTTTGCCCAAGAGCTTTCTGACACATTATCTAGAGCACGAAAGTTACTAGCTGAAGAGGAGTGTCAGCACATCAGTTGTGCATCAACTCAAAACGCATTTGTGCTTTGTTTTTCTCATTTGTTACCCAATTTACTGTCTCACTTCAGCAGCGTTAGCTTTCAACACGAAATTGCGACTGTTGAACAAATTACAAGACAACTACACGAACACAGCATTGACCTCGCGTTAACGACATCGCAAGTTAAGTCTGATGATATTGACAGTATGTTGTTATTTGAAGTGCCACTTTGTATCTATCAGTCAAATCAGATAGAGCTTGGCAACAATCGGGATATTCATGATATTAATATTGAATGGTCAAATTCAGTCAACGACAAATTAGCAAAGATGTACCCAGAATTGCGCAAGGCAAAGCTGCGCACCTCTTCAATAGATGTGGCGTTGACTATGGCAACTGCAGAACCCTGTCGACTTATCTTGCCGAAGGCTTCCCACGCGTTTTTGGATGATAAAATTCGGCAAACGCTGCTGCAATTTGATACGTATCCTTTAGAGCAAGACCTTAAAGTACCTTTATATTTAAACCAATTAAAGAGTCAGAAAAACGTGGGTTTGGAAGATGTCACTGATTTTATAACATCAGGTTTGAGCTAAAGGTTGATGTATTAGCCAATTTAGAAAAAGGGGATGGTAAAAAGCTGCACTTTGTAAATTAAAGTGCAGCGAATAGTTATTTTGGTACCGAAGTAATAGGCTGATAACCTTCAGACTCTAGCTCGTCGTTGATGCAACTTAGCAAGAATTCGTCCATTGATAATTTACCTGTTCCTTCATCTTCTGCTATTTCCATGCAGTACGCTTTATACTCTTGAACGAGATCCGCGTCAGCGACTGGACGATCTTCTGCAGCAGTCGACATAGCAAAAAGTAAGCTTGCGACTAAAATTGTGTATTTCATATAATCTCCAAATAAATATGTATAGCAAACGCCTTAAGTGTATGTTGTGATTGTGCAAATGCGAGCAAAAAAAAATGTTCCTGAAGGACAATTTATTTTACTCAAACTACATCACTTATCGCTTGATATAGTGCAGTTAAAGACTATATTTCGCGCGTTATTAACCTAGCAACATTACACATACTTGGAACCAAAAATGATAACGACATTAATCGTTGTTGATTCGCCGAATGAATTCAGTCAGTTAGACTTGCGCGATTGTGAAGTAATTGATTTCGATAGATATTTATCTGAATTCCCCAAGCGTGGGGAAGGCAAAATGCGTGTTATAAACTTATGCGCTACAGATCGATATTTGAGCAAAGGGTATTATTGTTCCCTTTTGGCTGAAGCTAGAACGCACAAAGTGCTGCCGAGCGTCAATACTATCAATAATTTGATAATTGAAAGCCAAGAACAATCCTTGCAAATGAAAACCATTACCTTACCAAAATTGCTAAGCGATGAAGTGCAGGATGGTAGTCATTGTGATGTCTTTTTCGGCACAACAAAAGCTGCGTCCATGAACGCAATCGCAAAATTTGCCTTTGAACGTTTTCCTGCGCCATTTTTACGAGTATCAGTCAGCAAAGAAGCAAACGCAACTGTCATGACAGTCGGGTTTGGTGACTGGCACTCCGCGAACACGAGTGATAAAGCTGAATTAGCTGATGCACTTCGCGATTATATGGTGAAAACTTGGCGCCGCGGCAGCAAGCAAAAGCAAGCACGCTGGGACATGGCGATTTTGTGTAATGAAAACGAAGCAACGCCTCCTAGCGATGCTAAAGCAATTAAGCACTTTATCAAAGCTGCTAAATTAGTTGGCATTAACGCTGAAGTGATTAACTCAAATCAAGCGGCCAATATTGCTCATTACGATGCATTGTTTATTCGCGAAACAACGGCCATAAACCATCCGACATATCACATCGCTCGCAAAGCTGAGCAGGAAGGTTTGGTGGTTATGGATGATGCCACGAGTATTCTAAAATGCTGTAACAAAGTTTATTTACATGATGCTTTTAGCTATCACAAAGTGCCATCGCCACGCAGTCATTTTGTGTCTGATAATAAGATAGAAACCTGTCAAAAGTTAGCAGATGACTTTGGCTTTCCGATGGTGCTAAAGCTCCCAGAAAGCTCTTTTTCTTTGGGGGTATTTAAAGTTAAGGACATGGAGGAACTTAAACTCAAGCTTGAAACAATGTTGAGCGAATCGGCGCTGGTGCTAGTTCAGGAATACATTTTTACTGAGTTTGATTGGCGAATTGGTGTATTAAACGGTCGCCCTATTTACGCTTGTCGTTATCACATGGCTCGTGGCCATTGGCAAATATATAATCATGATTCAAAAACCAATACTTCAGGCGGTTTCGAAACGTTGCCAACTTTTGAAGTGCCAAAACAGGTATTAGATGCGGCAGTAAAATCTTGCTCAATTATCGGTAAAAGCTTGTATGGCGTTGATATTAAGCAAGCCAATGGCAAAGTTTATGTAATTGAAGTTAATGACAACCCAAGTATTGAATCAAAAGTTGAAGATTTATATCTTGGTAAAGAACTGTACATGATCATTATGCAGGAGTTTGCTAACAGGTTGGAAGCACGTGGGCGCTAATATACACGCAGGCGACGCTACTGAAGTTGGCGCAGTGAATTTGCGCTTAGCGACAATGCAAGACTTAGATGCGTTGGAAAGCATAGAGCTGAGTTGTTTTGAAAACGATAGGCTATCGCGTAGGCGCATGAGCTATTGGATAAAGGCCGAGCACGGTATTTTGGTACTTGCTGAAAAGGCAGATGAGATCGTCGGTTATGGTCTTGTTATTTTGCGCAAAGGCAGTCGCTCAGCGCGATTATATTCCCTTGCAGTTCTCGCGAAAGCGAGAGGTCAAAATATTGCGCCGGCTTTGCTAATGAAGCTTGAAGAGCTGGCATTGAATGAGCAAAGATTATTTATGCGATTGGAAGTTGCCGAAGATAATCTTGCCGCAATCAAAATGTATAAAAAATTAGGTTATCGTAAGTTTGGTATTTACCGCCAGTATTATGAAACCGGCGCGGATGCGTTGCGCTTTCAAAAGCCTATACAACAGACGAACATGGCTAACACCATGAAGTACTATCCATGGTACAAACAGACCACAGAATTTACCTGTGGTCCAAGCGCTTTGATGATGGCAATGAAGTATCTACAGAAAAATACTCGCTTCGATCAAGCGACTGAAATTGATATTTGGCGCCATGCAACCACTATTTTCATGACCTCTGGACACGGCGGTTGCCATCCATTAGGACTCGCCTTGGCCGGGCACGAGAGGGGGTTTGAAGTTGAAGTTTATTCAACTCAAGTGAATAACTTGTTTGTCGATGGCGTTCGCAGTGAGCATAAAAAGTCGATTATGCGCATAGTTGAACAGGATTTTATTGAACAAGCAAAAGAGGCTGGCATACGCGTTCACAAGAATGAAATACAGCTCGCGCAAATCGAAAAGGCCTTGGCAAAGGGCTTTGGTATTATCTGCCTCATTAGTACTTATCAGTTTGATGGTAAGAAAACGCCGCATTGGGTGGCGATAACACATGCCGATGATAGATGTTTGTATCTGCATGATCCCGATGGCGGCGAAGGCTTTTACAATGAAACGGGTACAAGGTTAGACAGCAACAATCAAAGCGATGCAGGGGAGAGCGAAGATATCGATTTGGATTATCAACATCTCCCGATTTTAAAGGAGGATTTTGCGTCACTTTCGGTTTTTGGTAAAAGCAAGTTAAGAACCTGCTTGGTGATAAAGCCGGGCAAATAAATCGATATAAAACATCGACTTTGAAAATCAACGTTAAATAAGAGGCAAAAATGAGTTTCTTCAATGATAGTGCCGAAGTTATCGCATTCGCAGCGCAAATTGATTTGGATGAAGTAAAAGCTCAGTTCGAAAAACTTTTTATTATGCAGAGGTACCGCGATGTTATGCATATTGAAATGCCTAAGGGACATCTATTTGTGTTTGATTACGGCGTGCTTGTCACGTGGGGCGTCAATCCCGCGAAGCAAGAGCAATACTTGGTGAAGCTGAAAGCCATCGCAAAAGAAATGAATACGGTCCAAACTGATAAATACCAGTTTCTTAAAGCAGACAAAGAAGCAACTCAATTAGCCATAACACAAGACAGGCTCGTGCTGCCAAATTTGAAAGTTGATACTTTGTTAGCGTTAAGTCACGCATTGGCCCAATCGGTTAAACTCCAGCACTTCGAGTCACGCGCCGAGCAGACAATCAGCAGCAATCATTATTTGACCACTACACTCGCAAAAACGGGGACAAGCCCGCTAAATCGAAAAGCGTTAGCAAAATTAAGAGCACAGTTTTTTCAGACCAAAAGTGACATTTTGCTGCAATATCGCTCGCTAGGCACTCCGGAATTTGTTGTAAATTTTCCAGCGATGAAACATTTGTATCTTGATTTATCGATGCACGTTGCGTTAAAAGCAAGAATTGAATTGTTAAATCGGAAGCTGCAGACAATTCAGGATTTGTATGACTTGTTTGCAGAAGAACAAAATTATACACATTTATCTTCTTTAGCGTGGACAACGATTATTCTAATTACCTCGATAATGCTACTTCTATTGTTTAAATAGTATCTAAACGATGGCTTAGTCAGTCTCTAAGCCATTTTTTTGTAAATAGGCAGCATAAGAGGTGTGCTGACCTATTGCTCTCTGATGCATAGGTTCAGTCACTTGAACTGAACTCAATGTCTTTACCATGTTGGCAACAGGCTGCTCGTCTTTTTCGTTATACCGAACCAAATGTTGATGATTTAACCCGCAGAATGTGAGTACCTTTCCGATCGACAGCTCCGGTGCAGTGACTAAATTCTCGTACGTTATTTCAAAAATTGCATTTTCATCAATTTGTCGCCAGTGTTGCATTAGATTTTTGTAGAGCTTGCGGTAAGCAGATAACTCGCCTAAATCACATAGGTAAGGTTCGTTTGCAGCAAAGTGGTTTTTAAAAATAGATAGAGCCGTATCAGCAAAGTTTCGAGATAAATGAATTATCTTTGCATGCGGGAACACTGTCTTAATTAAGCCGATAGATTGAAAATTAGCCGGCAGTTTATCAATCACAAATGGCGTATTGAGCTGTCGTTTTTTAACTGCATTTTCATAAAGCGTGGCAGCTTCCTGACAAAGGGCTCGCCCTTTCTCTGAGTTTAACTCTTGCATAAATAGAGGGTAGGGTTGCTTGGTGTGATGAGCTATCAGCTTGACTACTTGATTAGCAATAATTGCTTGCTCACCCAAACTTGAAACATCCGAATGACGACACAGTGTCTGTTCAAGCAGAGTTGATCCGGTGCGCGGTAACCCAAGGATAAAAATGGGAGTAAACGACGTTGTTCTGTTTGAGCCTGCTGCCCATGTCGTTGAGTTTGTTTTAATTGCCTCAAATAGGGGAATTAAGTCCTTAACTTTATAATCACACATCGACAATTGAAGTTGGTTAGCAATTTGCCAGTGCTTAAACGCCTCGTTCGTGTTTTTTTCTAATTCAAAAAAACGGCCGAGTGCGTAATTAGTGATCATCTGCAGCGGCTTTTTATTTGGCGCGTTATTCGCAAGTTCCGGTATTTTATTATTGATTTCGCATAGTGCGTTATACGCGGGTGCAATATCTTGCAGTTGACTAAGGTTTAGCCTTAGCAACCACGCATAGCTACTTAATAGCATGTCATGGGAATAAACAATGCATTCTGCGGCGAGATTGTCCGCTTTGCTTAATTGTCCAATTTCCTTATAAAAGTTAGCTGCTCGATAGATTACCTCAGGATGCTTAGGAAATTGCTTGAGTGAAAAACTGATAACGGTTTCAACATCACTGAATGAATTAACCGCTTCGAAAGCATCGGCTAATCTAAAAAGCGGTTCATGCTGAGCCGGCAGTAACTGGCAGGCTTTAGACAGTTGCTGAATAGCTGCGTCAAACTCTTCTACATTGAGCAACGCTGAACCAAAGTAAAAGTAGATGTCACCGCGCGTCGGCGCCAAGATTTGTAATTCTGAAAAGAGACTAAATGCACGTTTAAAATCACCGCTGTTAACGGCATTTTGAGCAGAATTTAGCTGTTGTTCAAAAAACGCTGGTGTACCTTGATTAGCCAAAAAAATAACTCTCCGTTTATTAATTTTGTAAAAAATTTGCGAAACCAAAAATCATATAGATAAAAGTGCCATACAGCACACCATTAATAAAGCAAAACTCAAGCTAAAAAAAAGCCTTGTCGGATTAGGACAAGGCTTTCGTACAGCGATTACTGCTTAGAAGCTATAAGATGCTTGTAAGTAGTAGAAACCACCGTTAATGCCAAATGGAGAAGTTTCATAGTAGATACCGCCCCAGTTATTGTTTGGAATACCAACACTGTCTGGTATGTTAATGCGTTCTGCATCCTGGTCAAAGATGTTTTGTGCACCGGCTGTAAGCGTAAATTCTTCAGTTAAGAAATAACTAAACTCGAAGTCCACGGTTACCGCAGCATCTGCTGTAATTGCAGTTGCGTCGAAATCGACGTGAACACCTTGATACTCGCCAAAGTAGTTAACGCGTGTAAAGAAAGAAAAGTCGTCCATGCTTTGTGCCCATGTTGCCGTAGCACGATGGTTTGGAAGGTCTTCTTCTAAACGTTTAACTTTAAAGTCACCTGTGATTGCACTAAATCTGTCAACTTCAGTCTCATTCCAGTTGTACGCTAGACTAAAGGTAGAATTTCCACCCATTAACTCAGTCGCGTAGTTAGCAACTAAATCAATACCCGTTGTTGTCGTGTCGAAATCGTTAGTAAAGAAACTCACCTGTGCCAAGCCATCAACGTTTGGAACACCTGCTGCCTTCAACGTTGCTTTGTTGTCGTCAGTTAAGTTGATTTTCTCAGATTGACTGATGCGGTCTTCAACTTGGATGTTGTAGTAATCGAGTGTGATGAAAACATCGCCCAAGGTGTATACGGCACCCAATGTGTAACTTTTTGATTCTTCTGGCGTTAGTTCTGTACCACCTAGTTCAACTGAAATTGGGTTAGTAGGAGGAAGTAACGCAGAGTCAACCAATACGCCGCTGCTTAGGTTCGTTTGCACGTTACTAACGTTAGCTTGACCAACAGTAGGGGCTCTAAAACCAGTGCTATATGAACTTCTCAAAGACAAGTCATCTGTTACATGGTATTGACCTGAAACTTTGAAGTTTGTTGTTGTGCCGAATGTATCGTAATCTTCGAAACGAACCGCAAGACCCATCAAGAATGCTTCTGTGAATGGTACTTCTGTATCTACGTATAGCGCATAGTTACGGCGAGTTGAAACGCCTTGGTCAGAAGGTTTGAAGCCTGGGAAACCGTTTGAGCCAACGCTGAAGCCTTGGTCAAATAGTGGGCCATTTTCAAACGAAGCAACGTCGCCAGCAACAACTTCGAAGCTCTCTTCGCGCCATTCAAAACCACCTGCAATATTCACTTCGCTATACAAATCGAAGTCAAACTGTTTAACCATATCGAGGTTAAAGCTTTTTTCTAACTGAATGTATTTACCAGGAGAGAAATCACGCGGTGTGTCAGGTCCTAATGAAGAGTTCAAAGTATCAAAAATCTGGAACTGTGACTCACTGCGACCCACTGAACCGCTGATATCGTAGAACCAACCTTCAGCAACACCACCTTTGATTTCACCTTTTGTACCGATGGTCAATGAAGTGTCTGTAATGTTTCCACCAAAGTTTGGTGTAAAACCGCCAGGCAAGTTTAAGTTATGAGCAAAACAGTTTGCGCCAGCCAGTTGCCCTAAAGCAGTTGGATCAGGTAAACCATTATCAAGCACTTCAACGACAGGGCAGTTTAACTGCTGTCCCAAACCATCTAATGAACCGACAAGAATTGTTGACGGAGCAGCATCCCATGCAGCTTGTCCTGTTGGATCGTCATCACCCGGACGATATCCAGCAGTGCCGTCAACATTGCGCACGATGCCACCGTAAACGCCTGGGCGAGTGGTTGGGTTACGATAGTAAAAACCACCACGCACATCACGTTCAGAGTAGTTACCGAACATGTAGAATTCTTTATCGTCACCTAAATCAAGACCAACATTACCAAAAATTGAAATGTCATCCTTAACTTCAGGAGAACCCCAGATTTGCGCTGGGTTTGCAACATCTAGTCCTGCTGCTTCAAACGCAGTGGCATCAGCGCGCTGCACGCTTCGACTTGTTGCATCTGCATTTTTATACTGGAAGCTTAGGTTAGCAAAACCATCCGACGTGAATGGCAAACCAACATTGCCTGATAATTGAGTTGTATCGCCATCACCTTCGTAATATGAACCATGACGAAGGGCTAACGTTCCACCTTCCGCGCTGTCTTTCAAGACAAAGTTCATTACACCTGCAATCGCATCAGAACCGTACTGTGCCGCTGCACCGTCACGAAGCACTTCAACCTGCTTCAATGCAATGCTAGGAATAACGCTGATATCAGGGCCTTGAGCACCATCGTTGATACCACCACCTAAAAAGGCAATAACTGATGAACGGTGACGGCGTTTACCGTTTAATAATACAAGTGTACTATCTGCTGATAAACCACGAAGGTTAGCTGGACGCACTAGGGTTGCTGCATCACTTATCGGGTTTGCATGAACGTTCAATGAAGGAACAGTGCCCTTCAACAGTTCTAGCATGTCTGTGTTGCCGCCTTTGCCGAGTTCGTCGCCACCGATAATATCGATAGGAACCGGCGAATCAGCAATTGAACGTGGTGCTGCACGACTACCAACAACAGCGATTTTTTCAACGGCTGCAGCCTTCTTAGTGTCTTCTTGTGCAACAGCAGGTAAAGCAAGACTAAGCGATGCTGCGGCACTAACTGCCAGACCAACACGCACACTTCTTGTTAATAGTGTGAAGTTATTTTTCATGTGTTATCCCAAATATTGTTAAAATTCCAAACAGATAAGTTGCGTGTTGTTATTTTTATTATTCGCAATCTTTTAAACAACGTTTTTCCGTACAACTTTTTTTAGTTGTCGTTATATATTATACGCTGACGGGATAGGTATACCGTGCTTAAGCTTAAATTACAAACAATACAAATAAATATTTTGTTACAAATTAGGGCGGATGAAATAAAAAAACTGTTTTTTTTACATATGTTTAAGATGTCTTTGCCCTTTTATGGTACGGCTTATAAGGGAGGATTGTTTTTTTTGAGATATGAAAAAATGAAGTTACAAATAGGCTTTTTTATAATGTTACAAAAAAACTAATAAACAGAAAAATAAGGTACAAAAAAACGCCAAAAAAGTTGGCGTTTCTTTTAACTTAATAAAAAGTTAGCAATTTAAAGCGTAAAATTTAGCTTTTTGTTGCAGCTTATTTTAAACCTAATACTTCTTTTCCCTGCTTGAAAGTAATGTCGACTGGGATCTGTGCGTCAGCTAATTTTTGCAAATCGGCAGCTAAATCAGGCTTAATTAGACCCATGTTATTAACCAAGTCGGAAACGCCCGCATAGTCGCCATCGCCCTGTAGTACGAGTATCTTATTTGAAAGGGCGTCTATCGCATTGCCCATTTTCTCAATGTCGACTAAATATAGACCTTCCTCATTGCGTTTAAAGGCACCTTCTTGTTTGAAGAAGTTGAAGCGAACCATATTTGCCTTACCATGCGCGCTTGAAGCTCCGAAACGAATTGAACGAAAAATGCCGGCCATGAAGGTGACGTAGTAATCCTCCAATATACCTTCCGTTATCACGCCTTTATCAAGTAATTGACGGACCATATAAAGGCCCAATATATCCGCTTTTCCCTCTTCCAATGCAGATGAGTGCTCTTTCAGCGCTTGGCGAACAGTACCTTCACCATTAAGCAGGTTTTTGATACCTAATCCGTGAGCAACTTCATGAAACATTGTATTTCCAAAGAATGCGTCGAAGGTAATGTGCTGGCGCTGCTGTGCAACAATAAGTTGCTCCGCAATGGGCAGCATGATGTGATCAAACTTGGCACGCATCGCGTTTTTCAACTGCAGTCTGCGAGTTCCTTTCTGTAGTTGGACTTCTTCATCATTAGGTAAATTTATAGCAATCGTTTTGCTGCCAGCATTTGAATGTCCTGCATAGTAAATAACATCGTAGGCATTCAAATCTGCTTCAGTTCCAGGCATTTGCGCTTTGTAAGCATCGGCAACGGGCAAGCCCTTCTGTAATTCAGGAAGATAAGCAGCGTACTTCGCTAGTTTTTCACTCCACGATAAGTCTTTTAACAGCACATAGGATTCGAATGCGGCTCTATAGCCGTACAGCTGATCCTCATAAACTTCGATGGGGCCAATAACAATATCAATTGGATTAGTCTTCATGTCCATCCAAGCGAAGTCAGAAGCCTGATAGTCGTCGGTTAATAGAGCTTTGGCACGCATGTTCAAGTAACTTGCAAAGCTGGGGTCTTTTGCCAATTTGGCGGCCTGTTCTAATAGATTAGCCGCGGCTGTAAGCTCCGCTTTATACACTTGTGAATATTGTTTCGTACTCAATTTTCCACTTTCGTCTCGCACGACAATGGAGTACAGGCCTTCTTTATCATCAAATTCTGCCGCTTCAAATTCTTCTTTGCTCATATCCGCTGGGTAGAACTCTGCGCCTTTTGACTTCTCTTTTATGCCTGATAAAAATGCAGCATCACCGTTTAATCTATCCCATGGACCGTAATTGATATCGGCAAACGCTTTAATTTTAGGGTCGCTTATGCCTGCTAGAAAAGAAGATTTGTCTTTCCCAAAAGCCTGCTTCCAAAATAAATCATCCATAATTTTAGAAGCATCAATCAGTAAACTCAGCATTTTTTGTTGGTCAACTGAATAAGCAGATAGGTCAGCAGTTAAGTTAACCGGATAATATATGTCGAGTCTTGATTCATCTATAGTTAAGGACGCTTGCTCACTAGTGGGTGATTGTATCGTTGTACTTGCTTCTGTGTCGCTTGTCGATTTTGAACAGCCAGCGATTGAAGTGATAACAACCACAGCAACGGCACTGAGCGTAGCAAGTTTAAAACGTCTAGGTAGCTTGAATATATGCATGATATGTCCTGTTTTATTATTATTGTTATTGATTGCTGGTAACGATGGTTTCGAAAATAACGCGTACGTTTCTAGTCACGGTCCTCCCTGAATCTTAGTGCACAACGTCATCTTATTGCAAATGCAACTAATAACGAGCTGACTATAGCGTGTCAGGTTAACAACCTGATATCATTCGCAAACTAATTGCTTCGCTAAATAGCTGCATTATTTAAATTTGTTATTGCTAGGAAACAGCCGAACCTTATGTCTACTTTTCTTTTTGATGCACCACGAGAACTTGAGCAAGTCTACCTTGTTGGAGGAGCGGTCCGTGACAAGCTTATGGGAGTTCAAAGTGAAGACCGAGATTTTGTGGTGGTTGGTGAAAGCCCTGAGAAAATGAAAGAGCTTGGCTTTCGGCCTGTGGGTGATGACTTTCCGGTCTTCCTTCACCCGAAAACAAAGGAAGAATACGCTCTAGCCAGAACTGAACGTAAAACCGGTAAAGGGTATCGCGGGTTTGCCGCAGATGCGAGTGAAGGTATTACCTTAGAGGATGATTTAGCGCGCCGAGATCTCACCATTAATTCAATGGCAATGGATAAGAATGGGCTGATTACTGACCCTTACAATGGCCGACAAGATTTAGAAAACAAAATATTAAAGCATACCACTGAAGCTTTCGCCGAAGATCCTGTTCGTGTGCTGAGAGTCGCTAGGTTCTACGCTCGATTAGGACCGAAATGGCAAATTCATGAGTCGACAAAGCGACTTATGCAGGATATGCACAGTAAAGGCGAATTAAATCATTTAGTAGCAGAGCGTGTTTGGAAAGAGACAGAGCGGGCCTTGATGGAGCCTTTTCCCCATTTGTTCTTCGAAACATTAATTGAGTTTGATATATTTCCTGAGTTAGCAAGCATGCGTGGCGTGCCTCAACCTGCTGTTCATCATCCTGAGGGTGACGTATTTATTCACACCATGTTAGTTGTGCAACGCGCCGCCGATTTAAAGTTTGATCTAGCGACCAGATTTGCAGCTTTAACGCATGATTTCGGCAAACCGGTTGCGTTTGCAAAGTATGAAAAGCTGCTTGGTCACGAACAGATGGGGATTAAGGTTATTGAGGATTTTTGTCAGCGTTTAAAAATACCCAATAAACTCGCCGATATCGCAAAGTTGACAAGTGACAATCATACTCGGTGCCATAAGATACGAGAGTTGACACCTAAAAAACTCCACGCTTTCTTAATCGATAGTATGAATATGCTGAAAAATGAAGGGCGTTTTTTACAGTTTCTCGACGCCTGTTTATGCGACTCTCAAGGACGCGGACCTACGATGGTGAACAATGCTTATCCGCAGGCTGACATCGCAAAGTCATATTTAGCCTCGCTAAAAACACTAGATGCTAAGGATGTCGTTAAACAAGCAATTGCAAACGGCTGCAAGGGTAAACAGATCAGTGAGGCCTTGCGAACCGCTGAAATAGACAATATTCGTCAGCAACGGATGCGCGTATTAGACCTTCAAAGTTAAAATTAACACTTTCATTGGACCTTATCTCACAACCCATTTATGCTAGACGGCATAGTCAAAGGAGTGAACCAAATAGGTAGTCTCGTCACACACTTCACCTGTCTCCTTAATGCAAGATTGTCGATACAATTTTTAAATATAGCTTGAGGTGAATATTGCCTCTGCTGCAAAAAGCAAGGTAAACCATGAAACAAAACTCTCAATATTTACTTTCTAGGCTCATATTTTTGTCAATTGGACTTAGCGTTTTATCATCCCAGGCGTTGGCAACCGTCGATACTTCTAACGTGGGCTACTTTAGAAGCCCTAGCATTCACGATAACACGGTTGTATTCGCTGCAGAAGGCGACTTATGGCGAGTGAAAAATCAAAGCGGCGCCAGCACAAATGAAGCAGTGCGATTAACCACGCATTCTGCGGAAGAGATGACCCCCTTTATTTCACCGGATGGTCAACAAGTCGCTTTTTCTGCCAATTACGAAGGCACGCTTGAGGTTTATTTGACGTCAGTTAAAGGCGGAGCGCCAAAGCGAATTACTTTTGAGAATAGTCGTGCAATGGTAAGAGGATGGACGCAAAGTGGTGATATTTTGTATGCAACACCAACCACTATTACTGGGCCGGCCAACAGTTGGGTACTTAAAACCGTAAATCCAGACACGCTAACGGTAAATAATATTGAAGTGTCAGATGCCGTAGAAGGTGTTATTGATGATGCTACAAACACGATTTATTTCGTGCAACACGGTCTACAAATATCAACGGACAATGCTAATCACTATAAAGGTGGAGCAACCGGCGAGTTATGGAAGTTTAATTTAAGCAACGGCGACGAGGCTAGAAAGCTGACTGAAGCGCATACGGGCTCTGTAAAAAACCCAATGTTATTTGATAATCATGTCTACTTTATCAGTAACCAGAGTGGCATTGATAACCTATGGCGTATGTCGTTGAATGGCAAAAATGCTGAAGCCGTAACCAAATACGTTGATTGGGGGGTACGCAGCGCCACAATGCATAATGGCAAAATTACATATCAGCTTGGCGCTGATATTATGATTTTAGATGTAGTCAAAAATAAGAATGAGAAAGTCGATATTGCGCTCACGTCCGACTTTCCGCAGTTGCGCGAACGCTGGATTGAAAAGCCACTTGAGTACTTGAGTGATGTGTCACTGGCACCAAAAGCGAATAAAGTGGCGCTAACCGCTCGCGGCAGAGTTGCCGTCGCGGGAGTAGACAGTAAACGACTCGTTGAAATCAAAACAAACCCTACGTCACGAAGCCGAAATGCCGTTCTGAATACCGACAGTAAATCGGTTTTTGTTTTTAATGATGACACTGGTGAAAGTGAAATTTGGCAATTTTGGTTAGATAATCAAACTGAGCCTAAGCAGCTAACAAGTGATTCAAAAACAGCAAGATTGAATATGTGGCTGTCACCAGATGGCAGTAAACTGGCACACGATACAAAACAGGGTGAACTGTTTATTTTAGACCTTAACTCAGGAGAAAATCGGCTGTTGTTCGATGATATTGCTTCTGGCGTTAGTCGCTTCCAGTGGTTCAAAGACAACGATACAATCGCGCTGTCATACACCAAACTGGGTGATGAACGAAGCTCAGTGAAATTGCACTCCTTGTCACAGCAAAAGTCTGAAACTCTGACGAGTCAGAAGTACGAATCTTATTCGCCTACATTTAGCAGCGATGGTAAATGGTTATACTTTCTCTCAAACCGTCACTTTGACGCCAACCCAAATAGCCCTTGGGGCGACAGAAATATGGGCGCAGCGTTTGACCGTACTGCAGAAATTTATGCGATTGCGCTCAACAATGATTCGAAATTTCCGTTTGCTGAGCCCCAAGAAAGTATGACTTCGTCAACGACACCAACTGAAGAGGCTGATGAAAAAAGCGATGAAGATGCGCCAATCAGTGACGATGATGAACGTGATGAGTCAGATGATAAAAAGTCACCAGATCAGAAGTCAAACGCCGACGAAGACAACGTGATTGAGATCACTTGGCAAGGCATCCAACAGCGACTTTGGAAAGTCCCCGTTGCCGCTGGAAATTACTCTCAACTGTCTGCTAATGCCCGTTTCTTATATGTGGTTGATCAAGTAAAAGAACCCGACTCAAGACCTGCTCTTCACTCAATTCGCATTAAACCGAATCCGTCTCTACGCATGTTTGCGTCGGCAATAACTGCCTTTCAACTCTCTAATAACGGCGAATCGATACTCATTCAAAAAGGACGTGGAGCGGCTTCTTCGATGTACATCGTGTCAGCAGGCGCTACTTTTCCAAGTGATTCAAGAGACAATATGGTGCAAGCTCAAGGCTGGAAAATAAGAGTTGAGCCGCAAAATGAATGGCGACAAATGTTTAAAGACGCTTGGCTTATGCACCGAGACGGTTTGTTTGATGCAAAAATGCGCGGAGTCGATTGGCTCGCTGCAAAAGCGAAGTACGAACCTTTGCTGAAAAGACTGACAGACCGACGCGAACTAAACGATATTTTTAAACAAATGATGGGTGAATTAAATGCCCTACATTCACAAGTAAGAGGCGGCGATATTGTCGAAAATGACGAGGTTGCCTCATCATCTTCCTTGGGCGCTGCGCTAGCAGATACTCGCGAGGGAGTTATTGTGTCGCACATTTACATGCATGACCCAGAGCTACCTGACGAAGCATCACCATTAGCGAAACCTGGCGTAAATGTGCTTAATGGGGACATTATAAAAGCGATTAATAATGCCCCTGTTGCGACCGTGGCTGATGTCGTTAAGGCATTAAAATTTCAGACGGACAAGCAGATACTCCTAACCCTGCTGCGCGATGACGAGCAAGTCAAAACCATCGTTAAACCTGAATCGATTCGCAATGAGGCACGCTACCGATATCGTAATTGGGTTCATACGAATGCCAACAAAGTAAATGGGCGAGATGCCGATATAGGTTACCTGCATTTGTACGCGATGACAGGGAGCGATTTGTCGACATTCGCAAGAGAGTTTTATGCGCAATATAATAAGCCCGGACTGATTATTGACGTACGTCGCAATAGAGGCGGTAACATCGACAGTATTATTATCGAAAAACTGTTAAGGCGCGCATGGTCATTTTGGCAAAACCCTAATGGCGAAACATCGACCAATATGCAACAGGCGTTTCGAGGTCATTTAGTGGTGCTAGCCGATGAGTTCACGTATTCCGACGGCGAAACCTTTACTGCTGGCATTCGTGCACTCGATTTAGGTACGGTTATCGGTAAACAAACAGCCGGCGCCGGTGTTTGGCTAAGTGGAGGAAACTCTGTGGTTGATGGCGGTATTGCGCGAGTTGCTCAGTTTCCTGTATTTGCGATGGATGGTCGTTGGATCACTGAGGGACGCGGTATATCTCCTGACATTGAAGTGAATAATTTGCCACACGCTACTTATAAAGGTGGCGATGCGCAGTTAGAAAAAGCCATTGCATATTTACAAGAAAAAATAAAAACGCAGCCGATCCCCGATTATAAAGCGAAGCCATTTCCGGCTGTAGATGCGATGGCGGATGATATTAAATGAAGAAAATCATCTTAGGCTTATTTATGATTATCTGCATTGGTATTGTGATCGCGTGGGCAACATCGACCGTTAGGCCAGTTGCATGGACGCCTGACCCTGACGCAGGGTTAACTGGCGTTTATGCGTCAAATGATCGTCTGTTTGAAATAAACAATATAGCCGTTCAGCAGCAGTTTTTAAGTGGCTTGGGTAAAGGGCCTGAAGATATTCTCATTGCTGAAGACGGGTATTTGTATACCGGGTATGACGACGGTCGAATTGTCAGAGTGTTGGTAGCGGATATACTCTCAGCCTATGAAACAGAGGGCGCTGATATCGACAACATTGCGTTTGAGGAGTTTGCTAACACGCAGGGGCGACCATTGGGTTTACGCTTTGATGCAGCAGGCAATTTAATTGTTGCTGACGCAGCTAAAGGGGTTTTATCCATCGATAAACAGGGCAATATACGAGTGTTGGTGGATGAATACGAGGGTAAAAAGCTGCTGTTTGTTGACCACCTAGATATTGCTAGTGATGGCACTATTTGGTTTAGCGATGCGTCCGCTAAGTTCGAATTTCATGATTTTATCTATGATTTTTTAGAAGCAAGTTCAACGGGGCGCTTACTAAGCTACAATCCCGCCACTCAGGAAACACAAGTAAGAATGGATAATTTGTTCTTTGCGAATGGCGTTTCTGTTGGGCCTAACGATGCGTTTGTGCTGATAAACGAAACGGGAAGGGCGAAAGTTCATCGCTTGTGGTTGAAGGGCGAGAAAGCGGGTCTTCGAGATATCTTTATCGAACAGTTACCAGCAATGCCAGACAACTTGTACTACAAAGATGGCATTTTTTGGATTTCTTTGATTACGCTGCGCGATCCTTTAGTTGAAGGCTTAGCGCAAAATACATTGTTGCGCCGAATCGTTGGCGGTTTGCCAAAGGCGCTATTAAAACCAAGTTCGCACTATGGTTTTGTTATAGGCGTATCGCCTGAAGGGAAAGTTATACAAAATCTACAGTCAGCCAAGGGATACCAGAGCATTACTACTGCGATAGAGTTTGAGGGGTATTTGTTTCTTGGTTCGTTGGAGAACAGCAGTATAGCGGTGAGTAAACTTGACTAAAAACGACTGGTGTAATGATTAGGCGCGTCTGCAAAGAGACGCGATATCATAAACGTGCTCAGTAAAATACCATCACTGCAACGCCAAACAGTCAATCCCAAACAGCAGCCGTTGGATCAATAAGAAAGACTATTTCTTTGCGTCAGGGCGGTACTTTTTGACCATGCCTTGTAGAAAGTTTCTGAGGAGCTGATCACCACATTCTTTGTAGCTGCGATGATCGGGTTTGCGGAACAAAGCAGACAACTCACCTTTGCTTAAGCGAAAGTTAGCGTACTTAAGTACTTCAATCATATCGTCATCGCGATATGACATCGCAATTCTGATTTTTCGCAATATATCGTTGTTGCTTAATCGCTCATCGCCCTTCAAAACTTGCGGCTCGACGCCTTCTTGTTTGCCGCGTCTTTTGATAATCAAGCCATCTAAAAATAAAGCGATAATTTTGTCGCGACATAAAATAAAGCCGGGCTCTTCTTCTTTTTTCATGATGCGCTGCAGATATTCGGTTTCCATGTCGTAACCGGCCAGCTTGAATAGATCGATTGCGGAACCATCGTTAAGTTTTAAAGCGAATCGTAAGCGGCGTAGTACATCATTGTGGATCATAGTTTATCTGTCACAAAATCAAAAAGGCGAGTATATACTAAGGCTTAGCAAGTTTATAGCGCTTATGAGTTTGGAAATGCCGCATTGAAAGCTGTTTAACGAACATTCAAGGTTTAATCAGAGGCAATAATCGTGTATAGTGCGCGCGATTTTCAACAACACCAAGTAAGGCAAATTGTCAGGCAAATTCGCCTCACTCATTAGACAGTCTTTTGTCACTTTTAATATTCTATAAATTCGGACGTTTCTTTGATCACTACAGCTAACATCACTATGCAGTTTGGCGCTAAGCCACTTTTTGAAAACATATCAGCCAAATTCGGTAACGGTAACCGTTACGGACTTATCGGCGCAAACGGCTGTGGCAAATCTACTTTCATGAAAATCATGACGGGGGAACTCCAACCAACCTCAGGTAACGTTTCAATTTCACCTGGTGAAAAGCTAGGTACCTTAAGCCAAGATCAGTACGCTTTTGAAAAGTTTTCAGTGGTTGATGCTGTTATCATGGGGGATGCCAACCTGTGGAAAGTAAAACAAGAAAGAGACCGAATTTATTCATTGCCGGAAATGTCTGAAGATGACGGCATGAAGGTCGCAGACTTAGAATCTGAATTCGCAGAGATGGATGGTTACACTGCAGAAAACAGAGCGATTGAGCTTTTAGTCGAAGCTGGCATTGATGCCGAATATCACTTTGGCCTTATGTCTGAAGTTGCTCCAGGTTTAAAACTGAGAGTCCTCATTGCTCAAGCATTATTTTCTGATCCTGATATCTTATTGTTAGATGAACCAACCAACAACTTGGATATATACACGATTAAGTGGTTGGAAGACGTGTTGAATCAGCGAAAATGTACCATGGTTATTATTTCGCACGATCGTCATTTCTTAAACTCGGTTTGCACGCACATGGCGGATATCGATTTTGGTGAATTACGTATTTACCCAGGGAATTACGAGTCATATCAAGCTGCTGCTGCGCTAGCGCAAGAACAAATACATCGTGAAAACGATAAAAAGTCGACAGAGATTGAAGAACTTCAAGGTTTCGTTGCACGTTTCTCTGCCAATGCGTCAAAAGCGAAACAAGCGACATCGCGAGCTAAGAGATTAGAAAAGATAGAATTGACGGAAGTTGTCGCCTCAAGTCGTCAAACTCCCTACATTACTTATAAGCAGCACAAGAAACTGCATCGTTTAGCGCTTGAACTTACCAATGTCACTCACGGCTTTGACGGCGAAACCTTGTTCAAAAGCAATGAAATATTGCTGGAAGCAGGCTCGAAATTAGCGGTCATCGGTGAAAATGGCGCAGGGAAGACCACATTTTTACGCTGTTTAATGCAAGAATTGAAAGCCAATGGCGGTGTTATAAAGTGGTCTGAAAACGCCAGTATTGGTTATTGCCCGCAGGACACAACGGAAGATTTTTCAGCAGACATTACCTTGTTTGACTGGATGTCAAAATGGCGCACACCAAAGCACGATGACTTAGCGGTTCGAGCAATTCTCGGTCGTTTGCTTTTCACATCAGATGACGTTAACAAAAAAGTAAACGTGTGTTCAGGTGGTGAAAAAAATAGGCTCATGTTTGGTAAATTGATGATGTTAGATATTAACGTACTCATCATGGACGAACCAACTAACCACATGGACATGGAAGCGATTGAAGCCTTGAATAAGGCGCTTAAAAACTTTGATGGAACCCTTATTTTTGTCAGCCATGACAGAGAGTTTGTTTCCACACTAGCGACCAGTATCATCGAGATAAAAGATGAAAAGCTAAACTATTTCCAAGGTACCTACGATGAGTATGCGAGTTTGTCGCGCTAGCTAGTAAGCAATATAAAACTAACGACGGTTCAATGCTCAAACCGTCGTATTACCCAGTTGACCAGATACGATGTGCAAATCTCGCTGAGGAAACGGAATAGATATATTGTTTTCTGCTAATGCTTTGTTCACGCCAGTATTGATAGCGTGGGTAAGCGGCAAACGGTCTTCAGGACGAACCACAAAAACGCGGATTTCGAAATTCAAAGAACTATCGCCATGCTCCAAGAAAAATACTTGTGGTGCAGGTTGTTTCAACACCTCATCTAAGCCCTCTGCAACCTGCATCAGTAAGCCTTTCACTTTATCAATGTCAGAGCCATAGGCAACGCCAATTTTAACTACGATACGTGTGACAGAGTCTTTCAAGGTCCAATTGGTCACATTCTCAGTGATAATAGATTTATTGGGCAGAAGCACTTCACGGTTATCGAAATCGGTTACCGTTGTCGCGCGAATTTTAATATTGCTAACGGTGCCGCTCAAATTACCAATGGTGACAAAATCGCCCACTCTTATAGGTCGTTCGAATAGTATAATTAAACCTGATACGAAGTTAGCTACAATTTCTTGCAGGCCAAAGCCTAAACCAACACCCAAGGCTGCAATAATCCATTGTAGTTTGGACCAGTCGATACCCAATTGGGAAAAACCAATCACGATGCCGGCTCCTACTAACACATATCCTAAAATCGTTATCGTTGCATAGCGAGCTCCGGCATCCATTTCAAAACGTTCAAAAAAGCCAATTTCCATCACGCCTCGAATATTTTTAGCGGCAACGAAGCCTCCGATCACGAATCCTAAGGATAATATGATGTCCCATAGGGTAACGCCGCTAGACAACTCGACACCGTCGACCATTTTTATTTCCTGCCACAGCACAATGTCATCAACAATACCCAGTGCGGGCAGAAGTGACTTCCAAATAAACCAAAGGCCAGCGATGAAAAACAGCGCCGTTATCCACAGCATAATTGAGCGGCCTTGGCGCATCACTTCTTGTTCATCAATGCCTTCGTCGGGAGTCTCAGTTGCCGTGGACTCAACGCCTGATTCACTAAGCTCTTCGTTTTGTGCCGCTAATGCTTCAGCTTCAGCAGCATCCAAACGCTCTTTTTTAACAATATAGCGACGAAAAGCGACTAAAAATATACGCAGCATGATCCCATATGCCACCGCGGCAAATACTAGCAGGATACCTGAAGAGAACAGTCTAGATTGTAACTCGACGGCGGTATCAAAAAATCCAAAGAGTGGCAGTAAGCCAATAAATAAAGGAGCTGCAACAACGATTGGGAATGCCAGTATCGTTAGTACACTCACTGGCGTTTCACCCACGATACTAGTCGCGACACCGTTTTTAGGTTGAAAAAATTGGTAACTGAAAACGGCGATACCGATTGAACCAATAATAAACGCGAGAATTGCGAGTCCGTACCGAAGCTCAGTTAAACCACTTGCTATGGCGCTGGCAAATAAAAAGGCGGCGAGTGACTGAAGCCAAACAAACCAAGTGAGCATGCTGCGTAATTTAATGCGTGAAACATCACTCCAGCCAAAATGTTTTTCAAACAGGCCATCCTTGCGGCTCATTGAACGAAAGAATAGAAGCACTAAACTGATGCTAGAGACAGAACTTAGGCCTGTTGCGATCGCATTAGCGAAGCTCAAGGGTGCCGCGCCCTTATAAATTGTTGTAGCAACGGCAAATAAGCAAAGTGGCAAAGGTAATGCAAGGACCAAGGTTAACAGCAGTGCAAGTGGGGTAGTCTGATAAGTATCCTTTTGTACCTTTCCCACACCATCGACTAAAGACCACAGGGTTCGTTTAATCTTTGAGCGTCCGAGTACGATCAACATCGCAAATGCAAATAAAGTTAGGGGTAAAACAGAGACGGCAAGCGCGCCTTTGTAAAAGTCCTGGAGTAAATCCCACCATGCTTTTGGTGAAAATAGCCAGTCCATGCTATCACGAAGATTTATGCCCAAATTACCTGCTTTACCAGAGTTTGATGGAAGCCAAATCAGGCGACGTTCTAAGAGTTCCCGCAGTCCAATGCTGGCAGATAGAAGTTGATTGATTATCAATTTTTCTTCAATTATTCGGTCAGATTGATAGTTAGACAGTTCAATCAACTCTTGCAGTAAATTACGGCGGGCTATTGTCAAAGCCTGTGCTTTTTCAAGTTCGAACGGGCTGAAATAATCATTGGCATCGTTTTGCTGCATTGTGGTCTTCGACGCCTTATCAGGACTCTGTTCAAAAAGTAAATTTTGAGCGGCCGCCGCAATATTTGCTAAAGCTCGTAATCTCTCCTGCCATAATATAACGTTGAGCTGATGTCGCACTGCATCTTCTTCAATATCAGATTTACGCAATTCAATAGCAGCTTCGCGGGGGATACTCGCTCGCAGTCTGCGCAATAATTCACCCAACTCATCGGTGACTCGCCCTGTTGCCAACACGCGCTCCACTGTTTCTGAGGATTGTTGCACTTCCAACAGCTGGCCTTGCAACTTATCGGTGCTTTCTTCGCTCTTATATGAATTACCTTGCAGACGCTCCAATTGCTCTGCAAGCGCTAAGTTTTCTTGTGCAATGCTGGTTAATTTTGGGTGCTGTATCAACGCTTCTAGCGTTTGTTTGTTTTGTTGAACAATCTTCTCTACTTTGCTTGTGCGACTGGCTGCCAAAAACGACCTTAGTTCTGATATGCGTTTTTCTTGAAATTCGTTTTTTACCCTTAACTCGATCAATTCTGCGTTCACTAATGATTGGCGAGCCGGTATTGTGGCCACTTCACGTTCAAGCGTTTTTATAGTTTCGGACAGCTTCGCGACATTAGCACGTTTTTTTAGGTTTTTACTGATAGCTAAAAGACTCAGGCCATCAGCTGCCTGTTGATTTAAATCGTCGGTGATTTCTGTTTTATCTATTCGAAGTGAACTTAGCTGCTGAGCAATTTCATTTGCCCGTAAACTTAAGTTCGTTTGTTCTGCTTGTTTTTGGGTAAGGTTCGCAAATTCTCTGGTTTGCTGCGATTCTTCCAATAAAAGTTGGTTTTCTAGCTCGACGAATGGCCTACGAGTATCAATATTGACGGATTTATCTCTCAGTTGCTGAATGTTCCGCTCTATCGTAATCACTTTTTGCGATGCAGAGGCTGCAAGCTTTTCATACGTATTCGCTAAATTAATTTGTTCTTGCGCTTTGGTGAGTAGAATTGACGCATCGTTCAGTTCAGCTAACACCTGTTTTCTTTGTTCTTCAGTTAGGTCAGCGTTTTGCTTTGCACTTTCAGTCGCTCCCTTTATTTCAATATTCAAATCAACATATTGGGCCAACGCTACTGGGCTGGTCAATATAAGGAAAAGACCTAATAAAATAATACATCGTAGCTTATTTGAACGATTGAAAAAGCTTTCTGACATGCTAGGTTGGCTCCAAGGCTGAAGATTGATGTTAAATAATACAGATTATTAATGAGTTACTGCGTAAATTTTTCACGCTTTATCGTTATTTTTTCCTAGTTTGCGGATTTGGTTCTCGAATGAGTTTCACGCGCAAGCCTAATATACTTGCGTTTACAGGCGTGTTCGTAAATCAAGCTAACAAACTGATAGCAACTAATATCAACAGAGTGCAATAATGAGGCCTAAATATATCACTTATACTAAACTAAATCGGTTCAAGAGGGCAGCACGATGCTAAGTATCTCAGGTATCACAAAAACCTACGACAATGGCGTGAAAGCTTTGAATGATGTGAACATCACCATTCCAAATGGCCTTTTTGGGCTGCTAGGACCTAATGGTGCAGGTAAGTCGTCGTTAATGAGAACTATTGCAACGCTGCAGCAGGCCGATGCGGGCACAATTACTTTTGATGGCATCGATGTTTTGTCACAACCCAACGAGTTGCGCCGGCGACTAGGTTATCTGCCACAAGACTTTGGTGTTTATCCTCGCATTAGTGCTTACGATTTACTGGACCACTTGGCTATTTTAAAGGGCCTTGCAAACAAAGCAGAGCGACAAGAGGCGGTGAATGGCCTGTTGGCGCACGTCAACCTATTTCAGCATCGTAAGCATGCAGTAAGTGGCTTTTCAGGTGGTATGCGCCAGCGGTTTGGTATTGCACAAGCTTTGCTGGGTAACCCTGATTTATTAATTGTAGATGAACCGACTGCGGGCTTAGATCCTGAGGAGCGCAATCGATTTCACAACTTGCTGGTGTCATTAGGGGAGGATAAAGTCATTATATTATCTACTCATATCGTCGATGACGTGTCTGAATTATGCGCAGATATGGCGGTATTAGGGGCTGGAGAAATCTTATTGCAAGGCAATCCGATTGAGGTGACAAATAATCTTGAAGGTAAAATTTGGCGCAAAATAGTGACAATGGATGAAGCAAAAGAGATTGAAGCTAACATGGCAGTAATATCAAAGCGTTTGTTTGCTGGCAGAACCGTTGTTCACGTAATGGCAGACACGCCTCCAGATGGTTTTGAATCAGCCCCAGCTAACTTGGAAGACGTGTACTTTTCCACGCTGCATAAACAGCGCAGCAACGCGGCTTAAGGGGAAGTAAATGTTTTTAAAGATGCTCGCGTTCGAGTGGCGCTACTACATTAAACAACCCTCTTTTATTGTGACCTGTTTGGTGTTTTTTTTGCTGCCTTACTTGGCGATAACGATTGAGGAAATATCTTTAGGTAGGGGTGGGAATACTAATATCAATAGCCCGTATGCAATCGCTGAAACAATGCTACGTTTTGGCCTATTTGCGATGTTTGTGGTCGTTAACTTTGTTGCTAATACCGCAAGTAGAAATGACACTTCGATGATGTCAGAGATTATTTGTACAAAGCCCATACCGCCGACGGCGTACAAATTGGGGCGTTTTTTTGGTGCTTTTCTGGTGTGTTTGACTGTCTTTGCAATGGTGCCTCTTGCATTGGTTATTGGCTCATTAATGCCATGGCTTGATCAAGAAAGGCTAGGCGGTTTTAATCTTGCGTTTTATGTAGCGCCGTTTCTTATTTATTCAGTGCCTACAATTTTTGTTCTTTCGACCTTATTTTATGCTATTGCGCTTCGTTTTCGCAGCATTATGGCGGTATACCTTACCGCCTTGGGTTTGTTAATTATTTATGTTGTTTCGGCGGCGATTTTTGACGAACCACATCAACGAGAAATACTCGCCATACTAGATCCATTCGGTATCAATACGTTCAGAGAAGTCACAAGCTATTGGACACCGTTCGATAAAAATACAATAACGGTGCAGCTAAGCCAAGAAGTTGTATTAAATCGCGCGCTTTGGCTTGGTATCGGCTTAGCAAGCCTATTCGTGTTAGGAAGTCTATTTTCACCTCTGACGCTACGACCAAACAGGGAAAAGGCAAGTAAAGGAAAGACGCTCATTGAAGCGCCTAAAACGCCATTGAGCAAAATGAAATATCTGCCGGGTTCGGGTCTACAGCAGTTTTTGGCAAGAACCAAATTCGAGATTAAACAGATTGTATTTAGCCCCGCGTTTCCCATTCTCATGTTGTTTTGTGCTTTTAATCTGGTTGCACAGTTCTTTGATCCCAGAGGATTCTATGGCGCCTCTAACTGGCCGCTGACGCAGACAATGGTGCAACTGATTCAAAACGCATTTAGTCTTGTCAATATCATTGTTATTACTTATTACAGTGCCGAAGTTATCTGGCGCGAGCGCTCCGTCGGTATGGGAGACATTACTGATAGTATGCCCGTTGCTAACATAACGTATTGGCTTTCTAAATTTATTGCAGTTTGCTTAGTCGTTATCAGCATATTCACCATTGGTATGGTGGCGACAGTCATTAATCAGCTTGCTTTAGGTTATACCAATCTCGATATCGCTCAATACATCGTGTCGTTGTTTTACTATGGTGCGAGCAGTTTGATTTTATTAATTGTCCTGTCTTTCTTATTACAAACAATGAGCCCAAATAAATATATTGGTATGTTGCTATTTGTCGGCTATTTCTTTGTTTCTATTGTGTTTAGTCAAATCGGTATTGAACACAATATGTTTAACTTTGGTCAGACACCTACCTTGCAATACTCAGATATGAATGGTTACGGTTGGACACTAACTACGCAAAATTGGTACCTGCTATATTGGTCCTCGCTGGCTGTTGTGTTCAGCATTGTGAGCTTTGGTTTGTGGCACCGAGGCCCTCACAGTGGACTGCGAGCAAGACTTAAAACACTACCCTATCAAATAGGACGAGGCGGATTCACTGCAATTACCATCTGCCTGTTAATTTTTATGGGGTCAGGGTCAATTATTCACTACAACACGAAAGTGGTGAATCATTTTACGACGCAAGATGCAGGATTGGCTGAGCAGGAATTTTATGAAAAAACGTTTGTTCAGTATGAAGACGATCCTACGCCTATTATTATTTCCGTTGATGCTGATATTGCTATTTTTCCTAGCGCACGCAGAATTGAGACCATAACAAAAATCATTGTTGAAAACCGTGCAAGCAAGCCCATTGAGAAGTTCCTCGTTAACTATCCTAACTTTAGTCCGGTGTCTGAATTGAATATTGAAGGCGGTAGCTTGGGCAAAAAAGACGCAGATTTCGATACGGCATGGTTTATGTTTGATAAACCTATGCAACCGGGCGAACAGCGCCAGGGAACGATAAGAGTGGTGCGCGAACACAAAGGTTTTAAGGACAGAGGTGAAGACACAAGCGTTGTTCGCAACGGCACCTTTATTTCAAATTTGAGTTTATATCCTTCATTCGGAGTCAACCAAGGCTTTTATATCAGCGACCAACATGAGCGTAGAAAACGCAAGTTACCGCCGCCCCGCAGAGCTTATCCGCTCGAAGACACAGGTCGATACAATGAAAGTTTCTTTGGGCCACAAATAGCGCTCATCGATTTTAAAGTAAGGTTGTCGACCAGCGATGATCAGTTTGCGATTGCGCCTGGCTATTTGAAAAAAGAGTGGGAACAAGACGGTCGTCGCTATTTCGAATATGAAATGGACAGTCCTATGGTGAATTTTTTTAACGTGATGTCTGCAGAATTGGACGTCAAAAAGGAAATGCATAAGGGGGTTGAAATAGCTGTTTATTATCATGCCGATCACTATTGGAACGTTCAGCGCATGATTGAATCATCTAAAGATTCATTGGACTATTTTACTCAAGCATTCGGGCCATATCAGCATAAACAGCTGCGTATTATCGAATTTCCCGGCTATCGTAGTTTTGCTCAGAGTTTTGCCAATACCGTGCCTTATTCGGAAAATATCGGATTTATTTCAGACTTGCGTGATAAGAAGGAAATAGATCCCGTCTACTATGTGACAGCGCATGAAGTTGCGCACCAATGGTTTGGTCATCAACTTAATGCCGCCAATGTGCAGGGAAGTGCCGTACTATCCGAGTCGCTTTCTCAGTATGCGGCGCTGATGGTAATGGAGAAAAAGTATGGGGAACAGAAAATACGGAAGTTTCTAACATTCGAACTCGATAGCTATTTACGCGGCAGAGCAAATGAATATTTAGAGGAAATGCCGCTGCTACGCGCTGAAAATCAGCCTTACATATATTATCGTAAGGGCGCCGTTGTCATGATGGCGTTACGTGACAGAATTGGCGAAGAAAAAATGAATAAGGCCTTGAAGAGCCTGATTGCTAAATTCAAGTTTAGTGACGCCGCACAACCAACTACGCTTGATTTAGTTGCCGCAATCAAGACTGTTGCTTTGCAAGATGATTTTGCGTTTATTGATGATCAATTTAATCAAATCAGTATATACGATTTGAAAATCAACGAAGCTGATGTGAAAAAGCTAGCAGATGAAGAATACATACTCACGTTAAACGTTTCGGCTAAGAAATTTAGAGCGAGTGGGGAGGGCGAAGAATCAGAACAAGCCTTCGAAGATGCTGTTGAAATTGTGTTATTTAGCGGAGACCCCAACGATTTTAATTTAAAAAATGAGATAGTTTATCGAGAAAAACATCAGTTAATTTCGGGTGAAAATAGCATTATCATTACGACTAACAAGCCATTTACCTATGTTGGCGTTGATCCCTTTGTTCGCTTTATCGATCGAAATAGCAAAGATAACGTTAAGAAGTTGTAGTTTGAGTTGGTAAAACTCTTGCGCAAGATAAATCTAATAAGCAAAGGATTGATAATATGTTCAGAGCAGTGTTAATTTCATTTGTCGCCATCATCATTTGTTTTGGGATCATGGATGCTATTTGGCTGGGGATTGTTGCAGATGAGGTTTATCAGCAAGAAATGCAGGGTTTGCTGCGCACACAATATCCCGTTTGGCCATGGGTCAGTTTTTATCTGATTTATTCTTTGAGTATTGTTATTTTAGCCGTTCAACCGAGCTTTGCGTCATTGTCGCAGCAAACTAGTTTGGTTTCCAAAGAGCTAGTGATTGTGGCGTTTAGAGGCGCAGTGCTTGGGCTAGCAGCCTACGGTGCATATAATCTGACGAATTATGCAATTTTGGCAAATTGGTCTTTGAAAATATCACTGATTGATTGGATGTGGGGATGTTTTATAACAACCTGCAGCGCAGCTTCAGCTGGCTTAGCTGTGTCTGCTTTTGGTAAGCTAGATAAGCGTCAGTAAACTAATAATAACTAACACTGACCCCATTAATTTTAGGGCGCGCTATCGGTGGGATAGCGCGCTGATTTGGTTTAGCTTGGCATTGATGCCAATACCGCTTCTGGTCGAATCGGCAAATCTCTCACTCTGGCTCCTACAGCGTTAAAGATTGCGTTAGCAATTGCTGGAGCGACAGCTATCAAACCGGGTTCGCCTAAGCCTGTGGGAAATTCTGTGTTTTGCACAAAACTGATATCCAACTCTGGAACGTTGTTCATTCTAAGCGGCGTGTAGGTATTCAGGTTTGTGTCTTTTACTTGGCCTTTTTCGAAGGCTGTACCTTCAAATAAAGCTAAGCTTAGGCCCCACAGCATAGACCCTTCCGTTTGGGCTAATGCGCCATCCGGATGAACGACCGTTCCGCAGTCCAAGATACCCGTCAATTTGTGTACTTTAACTTGACCGGTTTTTGGGTCAACTTCAACGTGCGCAACGCAGGCACCCCACGTTGGCATCTCGCGTTCTTGACCTGCTGATATTGCAATGCCCAAGCCTTGGTTCTTCGGTAGAGAGCGACCCCAGTTGGACCGTTCGCGGATTTCTGTTAAGACTTTTGCTAGTCGCTTTGCTCCGCCAACAGATACCGGTGCTGTTCCTGAATTTTTGCCTGTGGCATCCAGTAAAGATAAGCGAAAGTCGATGGGGTCAACTTTTTGCTCATGGGCAATTTCATCCATAAATGACTCAACTGCCCAGCCTGTCCAACCTGGACCCACAGCTCTCAACCAGCCTGGCACGAATGTTTTCTGTGCCAGCGTGTTGTTAATGGCACGAACTCGATGATTTTCGAGCGTATACCAATGGTCTGCACCTGAAATCGAGAACGGGTCATATTTACCCTTGCCATTAATGCCTTCTGGCAAGAAGCCAGGAGCCATAGCTAAGGTCGGCCAGCCTGCCGCAGCACCATGTTCGATACCAATTAGTTTTTGGTCTGCGTCCCAGTAGGCGTTCATCTGCTGCACAGAAGGAGAGCGCACGCAGTCAAAAAGTGTGTCGTCTTCACGGGTAAATACGAGCTTAACCGGTTTGCCAACCGCCTGCGCTGTTAAGGCTGCCGGTATCATGTAATCCCCAGCTAAGCGACGACCGAAGCCTCCGCCCAAATAATATTGATGAATAATTACTTTATCTTCTGGCATTCCCACCGCTTTGGCAACAACAGGCAGAAACAGTGACTGCCATTGGTTGCCGCAGTGTACGTGACAAATACCGTCTTTGAATTCCACGGCTGCATTCACAGGCTCTAATGTAAAGTGTAGAGCTGACGAAGTGCTGTATACAGATTCAAGGGATGCTTTAGCGGCCTCAGCTGTTTTTGCAATGTCACCCTTGTCAACGACAAGCGTGCCTGAGCTTTTATCTTTAGCCAGTGATACACCTTCATCAATAATATCTTGTTCACTTACGTTGGCCGTTTCGCCTAAGTCATATGAAACTTTAATTGCCTTACCTGCTTTAACCGCACCATAATAAGTATCGGCCAATACAGTTACCCATCCCTGCACAGTATCACTGGGATCTTTCAGTATTTCATAACCCTGATAGCCTTTTACTTTCTTGGCATCAGTGTCGTCAACAGTTTTGACTGAACTGCCATGTCGTGTCGGTGGTATAACTGGTCTTGCATAGACCATGTTGGCCAGTTCTACATCAATACCATATTTTGCACTGCCGTTTGTTTTGGCAGGAATGTCTAATGCTTGGCTGGGCTTGGCTATTAGCTGACGGCTTGCAGGGCTCTTTGGTTTAAATTCAGCTAATTCATCCGCGCTGAATACGCGATCAATCTTGCCGTTTTTCACGACATCGGCAAAACTAATTGACTTGCTGCCCGCGACGATCATGCTATTTTCTGCTTTACAATCCGCTGGAGCCACACCCAGTAATTTCGCGCCAGCTTCAATTAGTACGGTGCGTCCAGCTGCCCCAGCTTGGGACATGGGCACATAGCTTTGAAATACCGACCAAGAACCGCCAGTTACCATGTAACCCCATTTGGGGTCCGTATCAACATGCTTGATTTCGACCTTGTTCCAATCTGCACCTAATTCGTCGGCAACGATACGTGCTATTGCTGTGCCTACATGTTGGCCCATTTCAGCGCGCGCGACGTTGACTATAATCAGTCCATTGGTATCAATTTCAAACCATACTGTCGGGCTAAATAACTTGCCCGACAGCTGATTTGCCGCGCTGCCTGTAGCAACTTCAAGCGCATGAATGCTGGGACCAAATGCCATCATTAGACCGCCGCCAACGGTACCAATTAAAAAGTTACGGCGGCTTTGTTCTACACTGTCTTTGCGTAAACGAGTCATATTAACTAACTCCCTGAGTGTTTTTTTCTTCTATCTTTGGATTGTAAATCTTGACCACTGTGTCTGATTGCGTTGCGACATCTTTGATGGCTTCTTTAATACGCGCATAGGTCATGCAGCGACACAAGTTTCCGCTCATATAGGAAACGATTTCTTCTTCGCTAGGGTTAGCGTTAGTGGCAAGTAAAGCGGCGGCTTGCATAATTTGTCCTGATTGGCAGTAGCCACATTGTGGTACTTGATGCTCCACCCACGCTTTTTGCAAGGGGTGTTGTCCTTCTAAACCTTCAATTGTGCGGATTTCGGCATTCGCGACGCTACTTATCGGAAGCGAGCATGAGCGCACTGGCGAACCGTTCAGGTGCACTGTGCATGCACCACACATGGCAATGCCGCAGCCAAACTTAGTTCCTTTTAAGTCGAACTCGTCGCGTATAACCCACAACAAAGGAGTATCGGCCTCTGCATCGGATTTTATCTTTTTACCGTTCAATGAAAATTCAATCATAGTGCTTACCTGTTCGCTAGTGCCAGTTAATTAATATTTCTGCAGTGTAGAAAGGGTAGACGCTATGAGCAAACTATGCAACACACATTGTTTTTCTTAGTTTTACATTACCGTCTTCGTCTCACAAACGCGCTCGGCGTTAAGATCTGTAATGGTGTATAAATATGGCGTACTTATTGATGATGTTAACTGCTCATAAAAAAGGCTAGCAGGAATTTCCCGTGCTAGCCTTTTTTGTGTTGATGTACCAAAAACTATTTTTTTTCTGCGTCCTTATACTTATCGAACCAAGCTAGAATATGACCAATCTTTCTGCTTAGGTTTGATGGCTTAGCAGCTATGCCGTGATAGGCGCCCTGTATACGCACGAGCGAACTCTCGACGCCTTCAAGTCGCAAAGCACCGTAGTATTGTTCACTTTCACTCATAGGTGTTCGAACATCCAACTCTCCAGTTAGTACCATAGTCGGGGTAGTGACATTACCAACTAAGCGAAGTGGTGAATGATCCCAATATTGGTCAACATCATTCCAAGGTAAATCGGTAAACCAGTATTTGACCATGAAGGTGTAAATATCACTTGTACCAATCATACTAATCCAGTTGATCACCGGCTTTGCAACAACGGCTGCTTTGAAACGATCTGTACTGCCGACTATCCATGCTGTTAGCACGCCGCCGCCAGAACCACCTGTCACAAACAGATTGCTTTCATCTACGTAACCCTTTGCAATTGTGGCGTCGACCATGTCCATCAAATCGTTGTAATCTTCAGATGGATAATTTTTATCAATTAGGTTGGCAAATTCAGTGCCCATTGAAGTAGAACCTCTAGGGTTACCGTAAACCACAACGTAGCCTGCCGCAGCAAACATTTGTATCTCGGTCGAAAACTCGGGCCCATATGCAGTGTGAGGTCCACCATGAATTTCTAAAATCAGAGGATATTTCTTTGCTGGATCGAACTTCGGCGGTTTGACTATCCAAGCCAGTAACTCACGCTCATCAACGCTGCTTTTTACTTTGATGAGTTCGGGTTTATTAAGTGTTTTATGGCCAAAAATATCGCTGTTTAAGTCGGTGAGTTTACGCATGTCACCGCGCTTGCTTATAACCGCTAAATCGGCAGGACGATCACCGGTGGATAGAGTAAACACCACTCGTCCGTCTTCCGTGGCATCATAATCACCTGATGTATAAGGCCGCCCTAGACTAAGGCCTCCCAATGCGTCGGTTTTCTCTGTCAACTTGCCCGATAAGGTTACGTAAGCGACGTGCTTTTTGCCTGCATTGTCATAGCTAAAGTATAAACCCTTGCCATTGTCGGCCCATTTTACGTTGCCTACTGCACGGTCTAAATTCGGGGTCAGGTCTTTCACGTTTGACCCATCTGTATTCATCACGTAAAGACGATCAATCTGATTAGACTTACCGTTGTCATCAAAACCCGTGAACGCGATTAGCTTGCCATCAGGGCTCAAACTAGGATTGCTTTCAGGGCCCGTTGAATCAGTTAGCTTCGTTACACTGCCATCTTTGACATCAACCGAAAGTAAATCGCTGTTAAAGATATCGAAATCACTGTCTGCACGAACATTGGCTGACATAACAATGTGGCTGCCAGACTGAGTCCACATTAACTGACCGCCGTAATCAAAGTCGCCTGACGTTATTTGTCGAGGTGTGCCACCAAATGCGGGAACAACATAAACTTGCATATTCCCAGGGCGGTTCATACCTGCGCCATCACGCTGAAACAATGTTTGATCAATATATTGTGCGTCGTCAGCCCATGTTGCGTCCTTAGGTTTAAAAGACAAACTGAATAACGATTTAGGTTTAGAGGGGGTAAACATTGCAAAGGCTAATTGCTGGCCATCGGGTGAGAAACTGAGGCTATTGGGTCGCATTGCTACATCGGTTACCCGCGCCGTCATGCCACTGGCCATATCTCGCACATATATTTGTGTTGCGCCTTCTTTACCTGATAGATACGCCATTTTAGAACCGTTTGGAGAAAACACTGCGCCGTAATGGCTATCTTTGCTAGATATTAGAGGCATGTGTTTAGTGCCATCAAGCGAAACTGTCCACAAATTTGTGCGCTGGGCGTCTACCATAATGTCCATACTGTTGCGCTCGTATAGCACTGTTTTACCATCAGGCATAACAACAGGATTAGACGCGTATTCGATATTAAATATGTCCTCATAAGTAATGAGGGTTTTGTCAACAGGAGCCTGGCTCTTGCTACCATCTTCGCTAGCAAATGTTCCTGCAGAAATCGCGCTTAGCGCAAATCCGAAGCCCAGCGCTATGCTAGTGTTCCTTATCTTCGTTTTCATGATTTTTCCTTTTGAAGCTAAATTGATTTACCCATTGTAGCCTGCGTATTCTTATTCATTGAGCTTAGCCAAGAGGTGACAGTCAATAAATCAGTAGTCAAAGAGTATACGATGCATTAATGCTATTCAATAGGACTGGCATCCGAATATATTTGCCCGTATTGGCGGTTGTTTTCGATTTATTTTTAAAAGTTCAAGCTCTGTAGGAAAAAAATGCGCTAACCCTTTCATATTTAACTTTAAGCGATGCTTTTTTAAGATACGGAGGAAAATAAGATGCAGTTAAACAACGCTCAAGATCAAAGTACACAGGCGATGACAGAGGTTTCACTGGCACTTTCGATGGCATTCTTTTCATTGCTGCTAGTTGCATTGATATCTATTGGTGTTCCTGAATCAGCGGATGCAGAGCAAATAAAAGCTGTCACGGTGCCAGAGTTCGTGCTTACCGAAACGAGTTCGTCTGCAAAAGGTACTCAAGCGGAAAACGAAGCACTTGCAACACAATATATCTTTTATTTTGATTCCAAGTTTTATGATCAGCACTTGAAGGATGTTGCAATGAGCAAGCTTGATACTATGCAAAAATTGGTTATAGCAATGCCAACGGACACCGATGTTTCTCAAGCATTAGCATTACAGAAGCAGTTTAGAGGTTTCGATTTATCGCTTACTATTATGGATGATAAATGGCGGGCTGCTTTCGAAGACAGCATGAAAATATGAGCACTTTACGCTTATGAAAATGGAATGTAGACAGCAAAAAGCATCGAAAAAAAAGCCTGTTTCATCAAACTATTACCTGACCCCTATGCTATTGGCTGCGGGCCAGATGGCGCTAGTGACGATTGGGGGTATTGTGTTAACTTACTTCATCACAATTTCGTTGACGGATAAAAGCAACTCACAAGCGAGCGCAGCGCAAATTAATGAGTATCAATTCAGTTCGGAACTTGCAAATAAGCGACAGTTAATTGTCGCCCTGCAGTCAATTCGAATGCATAACGTGACAAGATACCAGCGTAAAACTAAGCAAAACCTTGAACAGCGACCGTTAAGACTTTCTAAGACTAATGATACTGCAGATGATTTGAGCCGAATTTCTAGTGCTCCTATCTTAAATAGAAACAACGTAAACAGCTCTGCATCTTTTGCCGCATCAGTTACGCCAGTTCAGCAAGGCTGGTGATTCTGCCAGTTGATTAGCTTATAGTTCGCGCTTTTTCTTTTGTGCAAAGTAGGCGCAATTATTGCTTAACTCTCAAGCATGTTTATAAATAAATGACGCTTCATCATTTTTATCATTGTGCATGTGGTTTTTTGATAATAATAGGGCTAGTCTTTGCCAAAGTCACATTATAAAAATGAGTTCATACTTGAGCTGTATTAAATAGGTTTAGGGCTAAATTTTTGTTAAAAAGCATTGGAAAATATAAGATTAATGGCCTGATTGCGCGGGGTATAAGCAGTAAGGTGTATCTCGCTCAAGATCCCAATCTTTCGATACAGGTGGCGATCAAAGTATTTGACTCCCCAATAGATATCGGTAGCCACATCTATGGTGAACCGTTCCAAGGGCACCAGCACGAAGCGAAAAAGCCGCAAACAGATTTTATGAGTGAAAGTAAAATTTTACATCAATTATCATCGGCTCCTCATATTGTCCCATTCATGGAATTTGATTTTACTGAATCAAAGCAAGCTTTCATCGTAATGCCTTATTACAAAAGATCGTTAGCAGATCTTTTAGGCGCGCAAAACAAAATAAGCACGCGTCAAACCTTGCTTTTTGCTAAGCAAATTTTAACGGGCCTGGAGTCTATTCATGCTGCAGGTCTGGTTCACCTTGATATCAAACCCGCGAATATTTTACTAGATGACAATGACCAAGTGCTCATTGCCGATTTTGGTATTTCGATATCGAAGGTGGTGCCTGTTTTAAAAAAATCGGACGATACCGTTATTCAGGAGCTTGGTAAAACTGGAATTGGCAGCCAATACTATGCAAGCCCAGAGCAATTAGCCGATGCTCAAAATGTGACTGCGCAAAGCGATATCTATGCGGTAGCTGCGTTGATGTACCGCTGTATAAGTGCAGAGCAATTTAGCGAAAAACAACAGCCCTTAAATAAGCTGAATCCGAAAATTGATGACGAGGTGAGTAACCTTGTTGCACTTGGTCTGTCAGCAAGACCTGAACAGCGACCTGAATCAGCTAAACAGATGGCCGACTCTATCGCAAAAATACTGAAAAGAGTTGAAGATGAAATTAACGGTAAAGGACAAAATAATGATCCTGAAGCCACCCGAGTCTGGGGAAATCGCGCAGCAGTTAACAATAATATTGATTCATTAAAAGAAAGTATTAAACACACTCTATTAAAGGAAGGAGAAATAAACCAGTTTCATTTTACTCGATTAGAGCTGTTGGCTAAGGCTGAACTGCATGAAACTTATTCTCCGCAATGGTTGAGCCAGTATATTGAACAGACGCAATCTCAATTGGCACGCGAAAACGCAAATGCCGCGGCGTTTTTTTTGTGGGTTCAGCAAGTCAATGAAGCAATAAATACAGCTTCACAAAAAATAGGCAAACCTACGAAAATGGATGGGCTGTCAGAAGAGAGTAAGCGAAATTTAATTGAACTGGGGAGCGCGACGCTCAATTTACAAACTCAAGAGTTGTCTAACATTATTGAGCGCAAGCTGCTGGCAACAGTTAGCAAGAGCATTGAACAAAACTCGGCAGCTGCAGGTAATAAAAGTAAATCTAGAGGGCGTTTCGAATCTGCTGTTTTTATTATCGCGTGTGCTTTTTTAATACCTTGGTGGCTGCAGTCTGACAAAACAGGAAAAAGCCAAGATAACTCAGATGTTGTGGTGGTAAACCACAGTGATAATGAGTTAGCTGTGAACAACTTCTCAACAGACCTCAGCAACACACGCGTTGGTTCCGATTCGAGTATTGCGACTGATATATCCGAGATACAGATAAAAAATAGCAGTGCATTAGCTATATCAGCCGGCAATATACAGGTCATTTTGCAGGTACAGCCCGCAGATGCCGACGTAGTGCTGCAATCTATGCAAGGGATACCGGTAAGCAACGAGAATGTTCAGCAGGGTGAATATTGGTTGCGAGTAAGCAAAAATGGCTACAAAACTGTTTCAAAGAAAATCAATATTGACGTCAATCCGTACAATATTAGCGAACAACTTGAGCTGTCGGATACACGTTACTTCATTGGCAACACAGATAGAACCGTCGCAGACGGCATTCCAGTTGAATTTATTTTATTGCCCAAAAAACCATCGGCTGTTAGCGCAGAAGCAATGCAAATGCAGGAGCCACGAATTCGCATAATGTCATTCGAGGTGACTAACCAGCTATATTCAGCCTGTGTAAGTGATGGTAAGTGTGCGACATCAACAAAGCTATCCACCGACCCTCGATATCGCACTTTTTCTCTACCGCAACATCCGGCCGTTAACGTGAGTTGGTATGATATTACGGAGCAGTTTATTCCTTGGTTGTCTGCTCAAACCAACTCAGAACTGCGTCTACCGACCAAGGAAGAGTGGGAGTTTGCTGCAGCAGGCACAGTAGATGGTAGCTCCAAGACTTATAGTTGGGGAGCAAGAATGCAAATGAATAGTGCACATTGCAGAAACTGCAGCAGCGCTAATCAGGACCGAGTAAATACCACTATGCCTGTGCGCAGTTTTACAGCAAATAGCTGGCAGTTATACGATATGCATGGCAATGTACAAGAATGGACGTCCACTTGCCCTCAGCCGAGAAGTACATTGTCGCCACAGTCTAATTTAGCGCCGAGATGCGATTTAGCCATCGTGAAAGGAGGTTCATGGTTAAGCGATAAGTCTGACTTAGCTATTTCAATCGATGATTTTTTGAAGAAAACAGTGAGATCACATACCACAGGATTTAGGTTGGTAGAGGAAGTAAATGAATAAAGCTGTCTTTTTGTTTTTTTTAGCGCTTAGTGTTTTTTCTGCAAGAGTAAGTGCAGAAAACTGGCGAGTGATTGTCATGCCCGATAGTAATACGACTATCAGCGCTGATTCACGAGATATCATTGTTGATGCCTTTAATCGACAGTTTGCCGCGGCTAATATTGATATCATTTCAGCGGATACGACTCTCGAAAATTGCATTGAAGCATTATGCGGATATGCTTCACTAACGGAGTTATTAAGCGTAATCGAGGATCGACAATTCAAGGTCAATCTACTGGTTTTGTATGAAGTCCAACATCAGAACCGCAGCGATAAACACAGAATAACGCTGGAAGTCAGAGCCATCGATACCGTTTCCACAGCGGTAAGCTTCACTCATGTTACGGCCACGCCATTTTACAACGAAGGAGCAGCATCAACTGCGGGCGCTAATCAAACCGAAAGTGCACTCGCTAGCAACAGCTTAATTGAGTCAGAAAGTGTGTACTCCATACATTTACAAAAATTGTCAGAGCTTGCCGACCGCAATGCTCAGCAATTAGCAAGCCAGATAGCGAATATAAAAAAACGCTACGTTTATAAGCTAAGGCTTATGCAATTTACGCCTGAAGAAATTGACGTCATTTCAGGAATGGCGTTATCTCTCACTGACGGGGTAAAGGCAAGACTGCTTGAAGAGAAAACAACGCTGCACTTTTTAAATCTATTTATGCCAAGTAAAGACATCACTTTTGAACTCTCTACTTTAATTGCACCAAGTGTCTTTCGTGAACAAATTTCGCGTCTATTCCAACGCATGAAAGTCGATGTTTCTAGCAAGTATATTCCGCAAGAAAATCTTTTTGAGAGCACAAGGTCGGTTTCGGCATATTCAATACCTCTATTTGTCGTTTGGAGCGTATTTTCACTCTTATTTATTGCACTCTCATTAGTGATATTTTGGTCATGGGTTCAATTTAAATTAAATGTGTACGAATCAACAAATCAGAGTGCTAAGTGGCTTCGATTAATACACATAATTAGGCTTATGCCTTTGCCGTTTTTGTGCAGAGATAGATGGTTGCAACAGGTGGGATACTGGGAAAAGCGGGTGAGGCAGGGCGATATTTGGTTTGATAACGCCCAGCAATTACTGCAAAACCATGAGATTGAATCAGCCAATGTTTTTGTAAAAAAATCACTCGAAGATAATGCGTCAAATATTGCTGCACAGGCGCTCGAAGCTGCTATAGCTGAGCAACTATCGAAGCATCATTTAATTGAGGATGAGCGTCAACAGTTCAAAGGTTTTGTATCAAAGTCGGTTGAATTAGCGCAATCAGGTGAGCTCTTTGCGGCCTTAGAGAAGGCTTACACCGCGCTTGAACTGTGTGAAAGCCATGCAACTCTCAATCGTCCGGTGATTGACTTGCAAATTGATTCTACCAAAAACCTCATAAAACGCATTTCAGCTCACAAAGCATTGAGATGCTCTGGTCTCATTATGAGTTCTCCGAACCAGCGAATACAAATTAATTGCAGTGACGTGATGCGCATAGGCAGAAGCGAGCCTCGAGACCAATCTGTTGTAAATTTAGACATTACATTGCCACAAGACACGCTTTCTCGCGTACATCAAAGTATCGTTATTGTTAGGCAAGCAAATGGGTTTACCGCAGAAGATAAAGGCAGTACCAATGGAATGTGGATACAATATAGACTGTGCGAGAAAAATAAGGAATACATTCTTGCCGAAATAGACCAAATTCACCTTTCTCCTCCTGATGAACTGGGTACGATTGGTTTTCAAGTGAGTTGTTTAGAATCAAATCAAAGTATCGCGTTGTGTCTATGTCAGAACGCGATATTACCTGCCGTAAACTTGTCTTCGTCAAAGAGCTTTATAAACCCTTCTGAATATGCAGACCACTGCTGGTATTTGAGTAAAGAGCGCTTTTATCTCGTATTTACACTTGGCAAGTATGTTTGGTATTGCGAGTCAGAATGGCGAAAAAGCCAAATACAGCATGAAGCTGATGATCATTTTGATGAAGTGTTAAGCGTTGATCTAAAGGGTGAAGTTTGGCTGCACTTGTCGAGTCGATTGTATGACGTAAAAATTAATAATACTCGCATTGTGGGGCCGGTTCCTTTGCCGCTAGAAAGTCAACTAAGTGTGAATGGTTTTCTTATTGACATCACACTCAAGCCTGAGCTAGATAACGATAAAGCTGTCGTAGAAATGTTGAATGACTAATATTATTGAATATGGTGTGAGCGCAACACTGCAGGCTGAATTCGAGATGCTCAGAGGCACATTGTCAATGCGTGAGTATCAAGAAAAGCAGGCATCCAAAACTGAGACTATTCATCAATACAAGTACGCGACAAAGACAATCGATAAACTTGCGCAATATCTCCTGTGCCGAAACTATGGCAAAGCTTGTTTAGAGCTCGCCTATCTGTGTTGGCCAATAGTGCGGCATCAAGAACACAGTAAAGGTTTACTGCATTTTTTTTGGATTGAGGAAGCAATAACACCTACCCACTTTAGACACTCTATTGCCCCGCTAACGAAACTCAATTCTTGTGCCCCTTTAGTTTCATTGAATGAAATGGGCATGCTTATTCGTTCCGCGAAACAGACATTTACAATCAGTGCATCAAGAGTCATGTTGCTGAGCGCGCTATTAGAACTATTAGTGAGCAATATTCAAGGTACATTAGAGGATATCGAAAGCCATTTATCTACTTCAGATGAAAAGTGTGTCGGTAAATTAGCAAGCTATTTACAAAAAAAATTATATGAGTTTTTAAAACCTCACTTGCCTACGGCTAACCTGCAGCAAAAGTACCGTTATATTCATCAGTGGGTAAGCGAAAACAGTGATACAGAAAAACTTAACGATGATGCCGTCCTTAAGTTTTGGACTTCATCCATTGATGAAGAGGGCTATGTCAAGTTTGAGAGTGCATTCGTTGACATTATTGATTATCAATTTGCTTACGAGCAGGTCAATGTTTCTCGCGAAATTGCTCACGGGCAAACAGATTTACCCATCGTAGGCGCTGATAATAGTGCGGATGAGGACGAGCAAAGCAGCGCTGTTTGGCTCTACGGTACTGTCTTTGAAGCGAATAGAGAAATACTAACGCCGCCAACATGGCTAGTTGACCAACCTAAATTTGTCACCAAAAAAGAGTATGCATATGTTGCGCTGTTATTTGAATTAAGGCAGTCGGCAACTCAGTTTCCTCTGTCGGTAATGCGAACAGAAGTATTTGGCCGATGGCAAAACACCATTATTCAACAAGATAGAGACAAGAATATGGTGGTAATTGACGAACCTGATCAGGATTACGCAATGTATCTTCAGCTTTTAGATAGCTGGCGTAAACAAGCTGCCAATACGCTTTTATGTTGCGCTGCAATATTGTACGAGCAAAAAGACGCAAGGTGCTTGACGCTATTATCACAGGGCGTTGGTTTATTGGTAGAGCGTAAAGAAAAGGCAGAGTTTAGACAAATGTTGCAGCGTTTGTTTGATATAAATAAAAAAGAGACAGGTAAATCTGAGCTGACATTTACCCATATTAGCCGGTGGTTATTGCAGTCTCCCACGCTAAATAATTTCTTTGGCTTAGCAAGAAAGGCGCTCGCAAAAAATAATCGTGCAGGTTTTAAAAATAATAATGACTATCATGCAGCAGATATTTATGAGCAAGGCGCTGAGCAAATCGTTCAAGGTGCAAAACTGATCCACGATCTAAACGAAGCGGTTTTTAAGCAGATAGAGAATAAAAACCAACAATGCGGCTCACTGGAAGCAATTTTTAGGTCTGATCTTTTCATATTCAAAAGTGAATTGGTAAAAAGGCATGGACTAAAACATGAATAACAAACAAAGTGGTGGCGCCGGTGGTAATGGCAGCAGTAAACACGAACGACATGATGTTGACGCTAAGCAATCGTCGATATTTGTGATACGACAACAATATAGGCAGTTAACGCGTCGGACTTCTGAAACTCAAATTGAAAAAAATTCGTCGCTTAATGTAAAGACAATGACGTCGCAAAAACAACGCGTCTCTTTTGCAGAATTAGTGCAATGTGCTTGTTTTCCAATGGCAAAAAAATCAGAACAGTTGATGCTTGTTATTGCAAAAAATGTCAGTTTATACACACAGTATGAGTGGATATTGCAAAGAATGAGTATTGCTGTAAGCGGCGAACAAGTTGCGGCGAGCACGGATCAAAAAGTATTGTCCAGAACGACTGATAATTTTGATTTAAAAATAAAGCCAGATAAAAGCAACAACACGCAAGCGCATGTTTTGCTAAGCTTGAAAGAGTCACAGATTGGACACTCAGCGTATTCGAAAGGAATATTTCTGCATTGTATGCAGGGCGACTCGTTTAAAGTGATACATTTTGAAAATGTATTAGACGGCCAAGCACAAATCGTTATTACAGATGATAGCGATACCTATGATTTGTTAACGAGTCCAAATACGAAGCTGTATCTATGCTAAAAGCCAAGGGTTAATGCACAAATCTGTTAGGAAAATTAATATTATAAATAAATATTGGAAGCACATCACGCAATGTCACTAAACATCCATGTGTTTATAGCAACGAGTAAAGGTCTTGTTGCGATACAGAGCATTACTGATTTACAGGATAGTGCTTTACAGTCTGTGATCACGATCAGTGGTTCAACAGACTTAGCTACAATCAGTCCGTCATACCATCGGTTTGTGCAAAAAAGTACCGGCCTTATTCAATCTGAGTTTGGCGTGGCCAGTTTCCGCGCCAATATTTCACGAAATATCGACGTTGGCAGCAGTTGGCAGCTTCCGTTCTATTTAGCGCATTTTATTCAAGCAAACGTGATTTTAAGCAGCATGCAGAGTGCTCAAGCTCAACATGAAACTGTGCAATTAGGTCAAGGTAGCCCTGCGCCTGGAGACGTTGTGCTAATAGCAACGGGTCAGATCAATACCTCTTCTGGTAAAATTGAAGCGGTAAGCCATCTTCCAGATAAATGTATTACTGCATCTGCGCAAATAAAACTGTGGATGAAGAAGGGAATTTTAGTTGAGTTTTTTGTTCCGGCCAGCGGCGCTCAAACGAGTGATTGGCAGCAAAAAACAAATGTTCAACAGCCAGCAGCATTTGAGCATGTGAAAGGTGTTCAGCATAAGTTACTTCCTGAAGTAGATTGCGCTATGTATCCCGTTATTGACACTCTCCAGTTGAAAGAACATGTTGCACAGCTGCTGCCATCGAGCACTGCGCATGGAAATCAGGATAAAGCAGAGGCGTCGATAGCATCTATTGCGACAGGTTCTTCGGGGAGCTTAAATCGCTTGAGTGACGAGAGGATGAAGGGCAATAAAAGTGTTCCAAAAGGCTTATTACCAACGGCCACTTTGCGAACCTCGCTTACGACTAAAATATCCGCTGCTAAATTAAGAACAGCCTCTATTATCATCGCTTTTCTGGTAATTGCCGTCGGTGCCGTTTATATCATGATGAACATGAGTTCTGTTTACCCACAAACTCGTTTTGTTACAACGACAAAAAGCGGTCTACATTGCGATGCTAATGCGGTGGAACAATTGACCAAGGTGGCGCAGCAATATGTATCACGAATACCGTCAGCAACATTAAACGGTGTTTGCAGCATGACCTTGATTACCGCACAAAAAATACCGCAAGTATGGCTAGTGGCAGATAGCAAAACCCTGATTGAGCTTAGCTCTATCGCTATTGATAACGAGCTTCACTGGACTGTGCCTTTACCGCAACAGCAGCAGGTAGACCGAGAGTACATTCTTATTGTTACCGAGCGTTCCTTAGACCTTGCCGATTTATCCGCTTTAAAATCCTATTTATCGCGGCTTGAGCAAGCACAGAAACCAAGTGTTGAAATACTGGCGATGTTCTTTTCACAAATTGCGGTGAATCCGCAATATATCAGTCATAAGCTTGTGGCCCCAGATAATTAATTCAGCTTTTTTAAGTAAAAATACTGAATAATTCTCAGAGCATTTAAAAAAACAGCCTAATCATTTTATAACCATCAGTAATATATGACGGGAGAATAAAATGAAATCTACATCCATATCCACACGCTACTTCTTTATGGCTCTAAGCGCTGCACTATTACTAACTGGATGTAATAGTACCGCGCAGAAAGCCCCTGTTGATCCGCTGCAAGGACGATTAAACAGCAACACCTTAATTGAAGCGTCAAGCATAGAGCGCCTTGATACCGAATGTCACTCCGCAGTGCTACAGCGGGAGAACAGCGTTGGCAATTCGGCAGATATTGCTCAGCAGATTGCTTTGGCTAATGCGGCTTTGCGTTGCATTGAAAACAAATCTTTCTTTCCTCAGCATCCTGACAATCAAATGGCGATGCAGTTAAACGCTTTAGCGGTAGTTAACTTTATAAAGGCAGGAGAAACCCAAATGGCTGAAAATAGTCTGGCTCAGTTTAGGCAGCAGTTTCCGCAGCAAGATTTGGTATTTGCCGACTATACCTCGTTTGTCGATACCGCCGTTGCGCTGTTGCAGCATAGCGAACTGTCAGTTCACCAACTCAGCGTGCTGAATATTAATAAAGCATTGCGACATGAGTTGAAGCGCAACGATTATTGGCTCAGAAACTAATCAACGCTTTTTATAATGCAAATTAGATGAGTCATTTACATAAACGACTTTTAAAAATAAACCTCATGAAAAGGTAAAGATCATGAATAAAGTAGAGCAGATTGATGCATCAAATATTGCATTAAATAGTGCAATAAATAGTGCAATAAATAACGCAATAAATAACGCACTAATAGTTAAGCAACTAAGCACCGTTTGTTTTTTAATGCTAAGCGTTGCTGTTATTGCTGGGCTTTCCCCGATAAAAGCACACGCGAACGCCAACAACCATTGGCAACCCGTTGCTTCTGAAACGTTAATAAAGCTACCCGCAAACCTAATTGAAAAGCGTATTCAACAGGATTTTGAAATGTCTCCACTCGCCAATCAATTGCTTACATTGGAAAGCGGCATTGCAAATAAAGGCGAGAAAATTAAAGCCTTGCAAAGCTTGTTAGCAGACGCAAACGAAAATGAAATGACAGAAGAGCGAGTGAGTTTAGTACAAATTAAATCCAGCTACTTAGACGATATGCAGCTGAGTCAGTCGCTGCGCCAAGATGCGCTGAATAAAAAGCAATATTTGTATGAAGATGTATTGCGGAAGCTATTTCATCAACAAAATTCGTCAGCAAATTTAGACATGCAAAAGCTGAGAGCGAAGCAAGAAGAAGCAAAGCAGCGCATGGATCGAGTTATCGCTCAAGTTGACGCGACCTTATTGAGTGGTCGTCTCGATAAAGCCAGTCCTTATGCCGACGAGTTTGCCATGAACCTGGGCAAGATTGAGCAATTAAAAGAGGCTATTAGTAAGCATCAATCATCGCTAGCGCCAACGATTGACGGTGTTGAGGTGAGCGCACAAGAGTATGTTAGGCAATTGCTGATGCAAGCGGCTAGCGATCAGTCATTATTGGATCAAGAAGCATTAATGATTAGCTACATGGCAAAGCTCGTTGCACTTGACGCACAGTCAATTGAATTTCGTCTTGCCTATGAAGAAACGGAAGACGGTGTGCTTATTAATAATTTCACGAAACCGAGCCAAGCGGCTGACCTCTTTTTTTAATCAATATCACGGAGACAAATACCATGAAATACTTAACAAACCTCACTACCACAATCACTGTATCTGCGCTGCTATTCCTTGGTTCATTGCAAGTCGTTAACGCGAATGAATTGTTCACACTTAAAAACCTCGAACGAGAGAGAGCAACACTGATATCTGACTTTTTGAGCACCAAGCTTGATGGTCAACAAAAGCAGCAGCGATTACAGCAAAGACAGCGTCAACTGGCGGATATGGAAAGAATGGTGCTGCGTGATGAGCGACTTCTAAGCACGAAGTCGTCAATGGTTGAGAGCGCATTTAAAGAGTATGAAAAGACTTTTTTAGTTCATGCAGGGGCAGAGCAGCAGATGAGTGCGATGAATCAATGGTTGAACAGTGTGAATGTTAGCAATGAGATAGTGCTTAGTGCGAAGGCGGGGTACAGATAATGAACTCCCTGAACAATGCGACGGGGCTCTGCGCAGTCAATGTTGATAAATGGATCCCGAGCCTATTTAAGCTAGCGGGTTTGATAGTGGGTGTTATATTGATTGTCTTAGCAGCAGCAAGCTATATGACTAATATGACCTTAGCTGACTTGTTAAGCTATGTTGAAAAAGTGTTTAGCTACAGTTTCGTCTTACTGTTTGCTCCCTTGGTTGTTGTTGCAGTCTACGCAATTGCTTTAATTAATCGGAAATCGATTGGCGCAGAGCAAAAAGTGTTCTGGTTTGAAATAGGTCAGCAAGCAGCCAATGGTATGTCCACCTTAGCATTAACTTTTACCTTATTGGGCATAAGCCTCGGTATTGGCACATTATCAAAACAAAGTTTAACTCCCGACACCGTAAACGACGTGATCGCAGTATTAACACAACAGTTTTCGATGGCCTTTATGACAACCGTTGTAGGACTGCCAGCAGCAACGCTGAGTCGAGCTTTCTTGGCTATTAGCATGGTTAAACCACAGCGCAAAATCTCACAGCACGCATCATTCATGCATCATTCTGAGGAATAATATATGCCTTCTATTCGCAACCTTTTATTTGTCGGCGTCAGCATCAGCGCGCTTATTTATCTTGTATTGCAATCAAGCCATGGGCAACGTTGGTTACTTCAAAGTCAACAGCCCAAATTGATAGAGCCTGCAATGCAGGAGCAACGAGATAATTTGCATAAGCTTAAAGCAGAAACACGAAGTGATTCGTTGAATAAGACAGCGAAAAGCAATGAGCAAGATGAACAAATCAAACAATTAAAAAACCAAATCTTGGTTATGCACAATGATATTTCTGAACTAAATCAAAAAATTCAGGAAATAGTGGTATCAAAAAACGCATTACCTGAACATATTCAAGAACGAGTGGGTCAAAGTGCATCCCTTGTTCGTCACCCAAAGGAGCAGCTCATCCAAGAGGATAAGACAGCCCAAGATGTGCAATTCCTTGCTCCAGTCGGCAAAACAGTCACCATCGAAGCTCCGAGCAAACTCGAGGCTCGGCAGCGTCAGCTTGAGCAGCAAGCCAGACTAAGAGAGGTCGTGCAGCAGATGGAATTAACAGCTCTGCAGGCGATTAGTCGTTAATGAAGTAAACTGACTTGGTAGATCGACTATGCTTTCTCATCAACTTGAAACAAATGACACCTTAATTTATTACTCGCAAGCCCGCAATTGTATCTATTTTCTGCTATTCAGTGCACTTGGCGTGTGGTTATTTGACGTTTTCTACATGCAAGATACGGCAGAAGACACAGTTCAAAAGCAGGACCCAATAGTTCGAGAACAGAGCGAAGATAATCTAGAACGTTTAACTCAAAACAGTAAATTATTAGCTCATTTAACGTTAGTTACATTACCTTCAGTTCCTGTGACGTCTAATTCTGCTCGATCTGAATCTTTTAAACAGTCTGATGAAATGCCGACTGTGGTGCAAGTAACCAGCGCCGGCGTTGCAACACAGATTTCTCGGAGCCCAACGCCAGTGGGAAAAGTATCGATGCAACCGACAGCTGCTGAAGTCAAAGGCGTCATGAATCAATTAACAGACTTAAACAGTCAGCATATCCAGTTTTTGCTGCCTGCTACAAATTCAGCGAAAAAGCGATTTTTAGCGCATATGTATCAATGTGAGAACATGCAGTTTGGTGCTTTAACGAATAAGAAGCCACTCCAACTCATCCTGCTATCAGATGATAAAACCCAAGCGCAAGACTTTAGAGCAAGCGTGCTGCTGCGCGTGGCTCATGATTATCTCAACAACTATGAGCGTAGTTTGCTTACGCTATATGGAAAAGGAAATCGTCCTGTTCGCATCTTTCCCGCCAGTCTTGATGCAAATTTAGCCGCTCATATTGCAGTGGCGCTGGGCGACAAAAAACTGCAGTCCTTGAGCGCCCGCTATTTCTTGCAGGGGAAGCAGCTAGGCCTAACGGATGTTGTGCTAAATGAACAAGTGATGCCTCAAAACTGGATTATCTCTTCAAAAGAATGTAATTAGCGTAGCTGCTATTCTGAGCTTGGGCTAGAATAAACCATTGTGTTAAGAGCGTGAGGAAAAATAATGCGCGTTGGTTTGGCCTTAAGCGGTGGTAAGTCCTCCAGAATGGGGAAGGATAAGTCTGCAATTACAGTAGGAAGCTCGACCATGTTGGAGCGCAGTATTACCTTATTGAATGCTCTCGACTTAGATAAAGTAGTAGTAAGTGGTCTTAACTTTGATATTCCTGACATATTTCCTGACAAAGGCCCGGTTGGTGGTATTTACTCAGCTATTCAGTCTTTGTCATTAAAGGCCGGAGATATTGTATTAATAATACCCAACGATATGCCTCTGTTACGTTCTGAGGTACTATTGGCCTTATTGGAGCATTCGGTAAGTCAGCAATGCACATGTATTTACAACAAGCATCCGATGCCTTTGTGCTTGTTTCTAAGTGAAGCAGTTTTAACACGAATTAGCTTATTGGAAAGTGCTGCTGGGATGTCGATTAGATATCTTATTGAAGCCGACCGAGTAGAGGAGCTAGCGGTTGACTCACATGTTGTATTTTCGAATGTTAACACACCACAAGAATTAGAAGACGCCGTGCAAAAGTACAACAATATGTACTGACAGATAGGTGCTAAGTAGCCTGTGACATCGAACCGCTATATAACCAATAAGGAAATTGCCATGCAAAGTTTTAAGTTATCCAAGGCTCTCCAAAAAAGCCGCTCTGTTATAAAAATTGGCTTCGCTTTTAGCATCACAATTTCGGCTTTGGCTTGTGCACAAACCCAAGTGCGCACGCCGATATTACAGGCCACAGAGACAATTACTGTGGATGCAATTTCAGATGAAAAAGCTTGGCAGCTAGCACAATGGCGACAAGTCGATCAGTTGTTGCTCGGTGAGAACTTAGAGGCTGAAGATTTTACTGGGCGCTACAAGCTGCTTTGGGATACTGCTGCGCTCTACATGCTCTTAGAAATTACAGACGATGTGCTCATTGATACTCATCCTGATCCATTGATAAAGTATTGGGATGACGACTGTGTTGAAATCTTTGTAGATGAAGATGGCTCCGGCGGAAATCATCAATTTACCTATAATGCGTTTGCCTACCATGTTGGTCTAGACCGCAATGTGAGCGATATGGGCCCGACATTAAAAAGCACAGACTCCACTGTGCAAACTTATAATGAGCATATACAAAGCCAATGGACGCGTTCGCCTCAAACTCAAGTGATCACTTGGGAGTTAAAAATTTCGCTGTTTGACGATACGTTTTTGCCAGGCGCAGACGCAAAGCCAACTAAGTTAAGCAAAAATAAAGAGATTGGTTTTATGCTTGCCTATTGTGATGCAGACAAAGCGGTTAGCGGCGAAAGTACTCGTGAACACTTTATTGGCTCATATCCTATCGAAGGTATTAATGGCAATAAAGACCTAGGTTACATCGATGCCAGTGTGTTTGAGCCAATGATATTGAAGTAGGGCTTAATTTGCGTTTATTTATCGTTAATGTTCGCATCGAAACTTACCAATAACACCAGTAGGTCACCTCCTGTTCGATAAGAAATTGCTCAGCCTGCTTACCTTGCAGCAGTGCTAGGGTTGCTAATAAACCTGCTTGCACGCAGTGATCACTGGCAACTGTGACAGAACGAGGTCCATCAACAATTGGCTTACCAAGCAGCGGATTGAGAACGTGTGAGTAGCGCACGCCATCTTTAAGTAAATACCGGTTTGCGTCACCGCTAGTTGCTAGGCCTCCGCGAGCAATTTTTACCATGACGGTTTGATAATTTGCTGTGTCGCCCCCAGCAGCGAGAGTCGATTTGACGGGCATTTCGATACCCACTTGCCAGAATTGTCCTTCTTTTTTTGGTTGAGTGACTTGAATATCACCTCCAAAATTAACCAAGATAGAAAGTGTAGGTGCTAGAGAATGACAGAGTTTTGCAACACAGTCGACGGCGTATTCTTTGCCAATACCGCCTAGATCTATTTCAAAACCGGCGGGCATTGTAATCTGCTGTTGATCAAACTCAACACGATCCCAAGCAATTAGCTTTACCAACTGATTTATCGTCGCATCGTCAGGAACATTATCCGAACCATCAAATTTCCAAGCGCGTCTGAGCACACCGGAGGTGATGTCGAACATGCCGCTACTTAATTCAAAACAGGTGTTTGCAAAGGTCAGTAATTGAAACGTTTCATTATCAATCGCGACCGCTTTACCTTGGGCTTGATTAATGTCATACACGATATTGTCGTTGCGATAGCGACTAAACTTTTGCTCAATGCGCTTTGCTTCTTTAGCCGCTAGCTCGGTTATATGACTCGCCAATAGCTGATCGCGAGTATCGATGAGTAGCTCACAAGGGCTCGCCATACAAAAAAAACTGCCTTTGATATGATCGCCGGCAGTTTGAATTTTCCAATCAGACAAAATTGTCTTACCTATGCATTAAAAGTTGTAGTTAAACTGCAAGATAAAGGCTTTTACACTTGGATACAAATCTTGTGTTGCGAGCACACCAATACTTTCAAATCCGGCATTTTTTGGATCTTGTTGATAATACTCAGCTCTAACACCCCATTCGTGACCATTATTCATTTTATGACCATATTTTAAGCCAACCGTGATTGCGGTCATTTCGCCCAAGCGATAATCAGCTGAAGCAACTGAAGGTAATGCTTCACCCTCATTTAAGAACGGACGATAAAAATCGGCTTCGCTTTGTTGGTAGTAACGAACGTGAGGCTGTATGTAGTCAGTCTCCGTTAGGTTATAACGCAAGCGAGAGTCGATGGTATGCGACTGAATATCCCAATCGTCAGTAGCAAAACGGTATGAAACATCTGCTACAGCGTTATCAAACGCGTACTTGGTTTGTGCATAAACGCTGTGTTTCGCGCGACTATCAGGACGGTTTTCGTGCACAATTGACTGTGTTTCACCGTTTTCATTCACCAAACTAAGCAGTTTGTAAGGGTCGTTTAAATAACCGCTGCTGTTCGAGTAGCTGTAGTTCAACTGCACGATCATTCGACGATTAATAACTTGTGTAAGACCAAACAAAGCGTCGACCGTCGATTTATCATCGCTACCGTCAATTCGAGTTTGCTCAAACGCGGCTTCAAAAGCCTCTTCACCAGCATCACCAGCACCAAATTGACCGTTGTTTACTACCATAGTGGATAGAGGAATAGGGCGACCACCGACAGGATCTATGCTATCAAATTGATAAGATAGGCCGAATAATGCTGTGGTGTTCTTATTATAAAAATCTCTCTCTGCTGACACATTTGCGCCGACCGATAAATAGTCATACTCACGTGAAACGTTGCCGCCGACATTGACTCTGGTATCTTTATATATAGGCTGTGTCCAGTTGGCGCTTAATGCGAGTCGAGTGTCTCTAAAAGTATCGTCCAACGGCAGCTCGTTTGGCGAGGTCGTATATTGACCATTGCCAGAGGGTCTGCTGAATGTTTGCGCGTATGGCTGCGCAACTGCGCCAGTCGCAGAGGCACCAGTTAGGCTATCAATGACCAACTTAGTATTCAAAATATGCTGGTCGCCAAAGTCTTTGGTTGCGCTGATTACGCCTTCAAGCAGGCTGACACGGTCGGTTTCGCCATAGTAAAGAATAGCAGTATCGAATTTCCAATCGTTTTCTGATTTAGTTTCTTGGGCTTGAGCACCCGCATTTAAAAGCGTGCATGTAGCGGTAGCTAAAAGTGCGCCTATTTTCTTTGATTTACTTAATTGCATCCGCAACCTCCGCCAGCAAATGAACGGCCGCCGCTTGTGCCTTCCTTACTGAAATAGATATGTTCATCTAAGCCGATATCGACAGCATCCGCATTGAGCGCCATTTCGTCTTTGGCTAATAGATCACGTTCCCAAGGCTGCACACCAAGATTTGCGCAACCGCCCAACTGCAAAGCGGTAATAACGCAAAGCGCAGAGAATAATCGGGTGTTGGCCTTTTTATTGGGCATTTTGACAGTTTGTATTTTTCTAGTGTTCATTTAATTGCTCCTATTCAGCCAATAAAGCGATAATTTCTTTTTCATATTCTGGTTTGTTTTTAATAAAGAAACCTGTGTGGGTTTTGCGCAAATTACCCTTTTTATCAATCAGGTAGCTGCTCGGCATCCCAACCAACTCATAGTCAGAGGCAACTTCACCTTGTGGGTCAAGAAGGATACGAAAACTAGCAGGGTAGCTTTTCAGGAACGCTGCTATTGAGGATTTATCCTGATCTAAGTTAATGCTAATAACTTCAAAGCCTTGTTCGCCGTATTTTGCTTGCATATCGTTCATCCAAGGAAAAGAGGTACGGCAAGGTTTGCACCAGCTTGCCCAAAAATCTAAATAGACGACTTTGCCTTTAAAGTCGTTTAGAGACACCAAATGTTCGCTTGAATGATAATCGGTGAGCGCAAAGTCCTTCGCGCCGGCAGCATTGGCCAAACTCGCCGTGAAGAACAAGGTAATAAAGATTAAGACATGTAATTTTGTTCGCATAATGACACTTAACTATTTTTATATAGCCTAAGTGTATTTTGCGAAACTTAAGAGAACCTTAGCGGATACCTATTTTTTCTTAAGATAAGTCAAAATAAGATAGTGAGATTGAAAAAAGGTCATTAAAAAGTGCAGAAACAAGTGGAGTTGCTTGTTTTGGGACATGCACGAAAAGGGTGCCTTAGCTTTCAGATATATAGGATATCAGCCCGAAGATTGCAAAAAACAGAGGTTGATGTACCAGATAAATTACTAGACTATGCTTGCCGGGTAGGGCTATCCAAGTGTTTTTAGAAAAGCGCTTTAGTGGGTCGTTTCTCAAGAACGCTGTTGACGCAAACCATATCCCGATAAATACCACACCTAACCACGGAAATAGCCCAACATAGTCGTTAGAATATCGTGGTAACAAATCTCGAATATAGATAAACGGCCATAGTCCGGAAACCCAGCCTATATTGTAAATTGTGATAATGCCGAGTCCGATAATAAGTGATGTGCGAGGTTTGTTGGCAAAAAATATGCAGAGGATGCTGGCGACAGCGATAAAGTGTAATACACCGAAATAAATATAGTTATTAGGCACCATTATCAACGAAACCACACTGATTGCCAAAGCACTGGCTATGATTTGGATTAGTCGCTTGCTGAACTTTTTCCAGTTCACGACTTTGTGATATGACAAATGCAGAGATGCGCCTAAACAAATAAAAAACGAAATCAGTATTATGTGTCTAAACGTTCGCCATCCTTCGCCATCAGGTGTGTTCCAGTCAACATAGCCGAAAAACTTTAAGTCATAAATAAAGTGAAATATTACCATCAGAACAATGGCAAAAGTACGTAGCGCGTCGATAGTGAAAATTCGATTATTAATGGTTTAAAACTCCATTTCCAAAGCAAAGCGTAGCGTATGATCAGTTGACTTACCATTCAAGCCCGCAATGAAACCTAATTCCCATTTAAGCTGCCGTTGTCCCTCAAAACGACTGATCCCCATAAACGCTGGACCGATGCCTAAAAATTCATGCTTCGAATATATTTCGATAGCCGGCTGAATTTCCGGTATCCAGCGGTATCTGTACTTCAACCTAAAGTCGCCTTGCAGCGTTTTATCTGAGTCACTTCCCCAACTCTGACTGACGAGAAAATTAACGGTTAAACTGGTGCGTCCAAATTCTTTTTCGGCAAGTATGCCGGTGGTAAATTCCCAACTGTTTTTTTCATGCCCTTTTTCTAATTCAAATAAAGCTCCCCAATCGGCCCAGTATTCACCTTGATCGCTTAACATCCAACGCGTTTCAATTTCGTATGAGTGTAATCCGAAGTTATCCTCTTCGTCCCGCTCACCGACAAGATAACCTTCTACCGTAACATACTCCGAAATAGCCTGGCCGTAAGCAATTCGCTGCAATAGCGCATTGCCATCATCATTTTTTCGTGAACTAAAACGCCATTCAAATTCACGCTCAAAGGGTAAAACGTAAGGATGATAAACTTTGTCAACAGCCTCACTAGCGTTGCTCTCGAAAGATGTGCCATTTAGTACAAGAATGTACAAACACATAAAAATAGGGGCTAGATGTTTCATTGAACAACTCCAAAAGCAGTGCTTTTGCCTTGGATAAGTTTAGATCTCATCAAAAGCGTAAATATAATAAGTGTGGAAGCACCAAGAATGACTAGGTAAATGAGCGTAGGTGTTGCGTCATATCCAACAAGTACATGAAAGAACTGGCCATACTCATTACTGTCAGCAATAAAACCGTTCGTATTCCAAAGAGGAAGGGATGAAGATAAAACATCAATTTGCTGCAAAATAGTGACTATATTACTGAGCTGTCCAGCTAAAAATATGGCCATCGCTAGCTTGAGTGGCAGGCTTTTACCTATATTTCTAAATACGAAGAAAAGCAGGTAGCTAATGCTGAGACAAATTCCCAAACCGATGCTGACGCCAACATAAACACTGGAATACAGTTGAACTTGTAAAACCGATGCAAAAAACACCATAAAGTCGCTCGCATGTGGCAGCACAAGCAAAAATAAACTTAAGCTGAATAATACTTTACGCGTGCTGCTGTTATTCGTAATTTGTCCAACCAAGACGCTAGCAACGAAGCATAAAGCAAGCAAAATAAGCACAACTTCATATCCAATGCCATCAAGCGTCATTCCTAGCCAAGGACGAACGCTAGTGATGAAGGCACTTAACAATAGCCCGAGAAATATCGCGCAAATAAAATAAATGTGATGATCTTGTTTTAGTTTGAAAACCTCACCAGCGAATGATCCAATTGCTTTTGTTTTCACCGGTTTCGTTTCTTTGCGATATTCAAAATAAGAATGCCACGCGCAGAGATAGGCGTATAGGACAAAAATGGGCAGGGTTTCCTCAATAAAAATAAGTAAACTGTTGATCAGCATTTTTCAATTTCCCCTGATGAATCGAGCTGCGTTGTCTCACAGTCAGTGACGATCACTTTTCCTACCGCAGTGTCAGGATGATATTCTCCAAAAAAGTAATATGTCCCCTTTGGAAGAGGACCAACAAATAAAGTTGCTGTCGAATTCGCAAAAATGACTTTTTCACGGTTAAGGTCAAAGCTGTCAAACTCCTCTGGAGAGTCGTCATGATTGATGATGACTAGTTTTATTTTGGTATTTTTTGAGATCGTGATGATACTCGGCTCAAACATGTTATTTTTCAGATTAAGAGTCACAAGCTTGGCCGCAAAGGCCGTGTCTATGCTCAGGTAGATACTTAATAAGAATACAAAGGTCTGTTTTAGACGTTTATTGGTAGGCACTTTGTTATTGCTAATTCTAGTGCGCTTAGCGCTATCTTGATTAGCACCGTTACAAGCAACTTTGTTGCTAACAGTCTTAGTTTTGAGCAAGCTTAGGGTAATAGTCAACGGAGATAGTCCTCAGTTGATTTAAATGTAACTTGAACGGATAAACCACCTAATTCTGAATCCAAAAAGCTCAGGCTTGCTCCGTGTGCCGCTAATATTTGAGCGACAATCGTTAGTCCTAATCCGCTGCCTAAAATGCCTTTTTTCACGGCGTCGTCGGTTCTATAAAAACGCTTCAATACATTTTCCCGCATAGACACAGGAATACCAGGACCTGAATCTTCAATAGTAAGCACGACAGATTCTGCAGAGTTATTTATGGTCACTCTTATTGAGCCTTTATCGGGTGAATACTTGATAGCATTGGTGATTAAATTTGAAATCAAAGTTTGCATCAGGAAAGGTTTTGACTTAATAAATTGATGCTCGCCAAGCAGTTCAATTGTTTGTTGTCTTTCTTCAATGTGCGGATATAAATCAGCAATAACGCTCTGACATATCTCTACTAAATCGACTTTCTCCTGATCTTGCAGCAGCAGTTCAGGATTTGTTTTACTTAGCATTAAAAGTTGATTGACTGCCTGAATCATTCTTTCGACATCTTCCTGCAGCTTTGGCAAGTCGGTGTTTAAGTCACTTGGATTATTCTGAATATTGTGCAGATTAATTTTCATAACACTCAAAGGAGTGCGTAATTCGTGTGCCGCATGTGATACAAATTCGCGCTCGCGCTCAAATGAAGAGCTTAGGCGGGTGAAAAGCAAATTGAGTGTTTGGATGACAGGCTCAAGTTCGGTACTTCGATTATTTATATTTAATGGGGATAAGTTGGTCGACTGGCGTTTTTGTAAGTCGCTAGACAATTGTTTCAACGGTGTTAGGCTTCTAGTAGTGATTAAAAAAATCAATAAGCCCAAAAATGGCATGACCCAAATAATGGGTTTTACTGCAGCTAAAATCATTTCTTCAACGATCAAGCCTCTTAAGCTTCGTTGCTGAGCCACCAATATCCACTCATTTTCCGCAAACTCGACTGCGAACAAACGCCAGCGCTTGCCCGAAAAACTAACATCTGAAAAACCCTGACTCAATTCACCAATGGGTTTGGTAGGTGTATTTTCAGTGCGAATAACAGCTTTTTCATTGACGATTATTTGATAAGAAAACTCTACTCTTTGTTGCATATTTTGTGCTGCTAACTGCGGCATCGCCTTTTTTGATAAAAGTAAAGTTTGCGGCTCCGCGTTAGCGTTACCAGGATTGATAACACTCCAATTGACGGCAATAGGCATAAGGCCCTGCGCGATAATTTTTAACTCATCGTCATAGGTTTTGCTAGAGATAGCCGTACTTGAACGATAACCTTGAATTGCTGCACTAAAGACAACGAGAGTAAGCGAGCAAATAAGCAATAAAGTAAGCTGTTTGCTGATGCTATACATAATTATCTTGCTTGTTTAGGGACGCTATAGCCAACGCCTCTAATGGTTTTAATAAACTGTTCAGGCAGTCGTTTTCGCAAATTATGAATGTGCACTTCAATGGCATTGCTACTGACTTCTTCACCCCATTCATACAGCGTTTTTTCGAGGTGTTGTTTGCTTTGTATCCTGCCATGGTTCTCCATTAATGCTTTAAGCAGCATGAACTCGCGTCGCGGCAGTTCCACTTTCTCGCCTTTAACCCCAAGCTCGTGAGAGGCGACGTCTAAACTTACCTCATTTATGTCGATTAAAGAAGACGTTGCTGTGCCTAAGCGACGCTCGATCGCTCTTAAACGCGCTAATAATTCTTCAATATCAAAGGGCTTTGCGAGATAGTCATCAGCTCCGGCATCTAAACCGTCAATTTTATCGGTAGTAGTGTCTCTTGCAGTAAGAATAATGATGGACAAATCTGCGTATTTTTTCTTGGCAATTTTCAGCAATTCAATGCCGTCCATATCTGGCAGGCCCAAATCGAGTATCATCATTGCAAACTCATTACTCGCTAACGAATCTAAAGCGCTTTTAGCAGAAGGCATATGCGTGATGGCATAGCCTTTGTGTCGCAATGACTTGCTTAATTCTTCAGCAAGGCGAGTATCATCTTCAACCAGTAGTAGTCTCATGCGCTAAGTTTTTGAATAGTGTGTGGTGAGATATTATAACTGAATACTTAAGTGAAGCTTAAGGTTTTATCATCGCACCTAGACGCACTGCGTTTAATACTCAATAATGTCGACGGCGTGTTGCATGGTGCAGTGGATATAGCAATGCCTTCACAACTACTTCAAGAACTTTTGATCGGTTTTCGCTAAATTACTGTTTTTACAATAGCGCTTCGCAAATAAGTGTCACTAGAAATAGTGTCACTAGAAATAGTATCGCTAGAAATTTAAAAAATCACGAGGTCATTATCAACTACTTTCGAACCATTCGGCCATCTAACAAAGACTTATTTTTCTTACCTCTAGGAGGCACGGGCGAAATAGGCATGAACATGAATCTATATGGTCACAATAATAATTGGCTTATGGTTGATTGTGGTGTCACGTTTAGGGCTCCATTGGATAGACTTGATGATCAAAATCCATCGGCAAAGCTGTTTGATATGGTGGCGCCCGATCCTGTGTTCATTGAAAATCGTCAAGAAAGTTTAGCCGGTATTGTGATCACTCATGCACACGAAGACCATGTTGGCGCGGTTCCCGCTCTGTGGAAAAGATTTAAATGTCCAATTTATACAACTAAATTTACCGCAGAGGTGTTGCGTCGTAAATTGTATATGACAGATATTGCTGAGCTCGTGCAAATTATTGTTGTTGACCCGGGAACGACAATAGATATTGGGCCGTTTACGGTAAGCTGGTTAGCAATTACGCATTCTTTGCCTGACGCACATGCATTATTCATACAAACTCCGGTGGCTACTGTTTTTCATACTGCTGACTGGAAAATAGATTTTAATCCAATAACAGATCAACCATTCAATGCAGCACCTTTTAAACAACTCGCTAAAATGAGGCCAACGGCAATGGTGTGTGACTCGACAAATGCGCTGCGTTCAGGGTATTCGCTCTCAGAAGGGGATTGTGAGTTAGGGCTATTGCGCACTATTCAACAGTGCCAAGGCCGAGCAATTGTCACCTGTTTCGGTAGTAATGTTGCACGTCTCATTAGTTTGGCAAGAGTTGCTGCAAAAACTGGGCGATACATGACCTTGCTGGGGCGTTCGTTGGAAAATATGTACAGCATTGCGCGAACAACAGGCTACTGGCCGGATGAATTAAAGATTTCACATCGGCGTGACATCGGCTATTTGCCAAAACATGAAGTATTAATTGTAGCAACCGGCAGTCAAGGGGAGCCTAGAGCTGCATTAGGCAGACTGGCTGGAGACAACCATCCGGATTGTGAAGTGGAAGCCGGTGATACCGTTATTTTTAGTTCAATTACTATCCCCGGGAATGAGAAACCGATAGAAAAAATGGTCGAAAACTTAAAATCTAAGGGGCTCAATGTCATACAATCCAATGAGTCTGTGCATACGATACATGCTTCGGGGCATCCAAATCAGGAAGACCTAAGCGACATGTATGAATGGGTCTCCCCGAAGGTTGCTATTCCCGTGCACGGCGAGCCTGAGCATCTTCACGCAAATGCTTTAATTGCTAAACAACAAGGAGTTGGAACTCAGCTTGTTGGCTTAAATGGCGACCTGTACCAACTCGCCCCGAGCGTCAAATTGATAAAGAATGCGGTTAAGGTTGGAAGGATAGACATTACCGACCTGAATAAATCAATCAGGACCTAGCGCTGAATCATTGAACTCTTTCTTTACACGTTTTTATTTACAGGGATAATGATACTCTGAGTCTGGTTTTATTATCGCCTTTAAAAAGAGACAAAAGAGAGCAGGTTAATGACAATTGGAGTGCTGCCAAGATGAACGATGATATCTATTTTTCTGATGTCAATAATCGGCTTGAAACGCCAATAAGTCAGGATCAAATTCTGGCTGAGTTAACAGGCATCTTATCCGCAAAAAACGTCAAGGCAGACCCAAGAAAGAATACCCACTTCAGAAAAGGATGGCGTTCTGGAGGCGGCAGCGCGCTTGCGGTCATATTTCCACAAAGCTTATTGCAGCTATGGCAAAGCCTAAAAGTTTGCGTCAAAACGAATTCAATTATTATTATGCAAGCAGCAAACACCGGCTTAACCGAAGGCTCTGCGCCCAGTGGCGACGACTATGATCGCCCTGTCGTTGTAATAAACACCCTAGCAATCGATCAACTCTTTTTGATTAACTCAGGTGAGCAAGTTGTTAGTTTGCCCGGTGCAACCTTGCACCAACTCGAAAAGCAATTAGCGGCAATAGGGCGCGCGCCTCACTCTATTATTGGTTCATCGTGTTTGGGTGCCTCTATTGTTGGCGGCATTGCAAATAACTCAGGCGGCGCTTTAGTGAAGCGCGGGCCAGCCTACACTGAACTTTCGGTTTATGCGCAAATTAACGCACAGGGTGAGTTAGTGTTAGTAAATCATCTAGGCATCCAATTAGGCGATTCTCCAGAGGCTATTCTAACAAGTCTACAAAAGGGGAGTTTTTCGCTCAATCCCATTGCGAAAAGCAATAAAATGGCATCTGATAAAGAGTATGTTGAGCGCATTAGAAACGTCAATGCCGACACGCCGAGTCGATTTAATGCAGACAAACGAAGACTGCGTGAATCAAGTGGGTGCGCTGGAAAATTAGCTGTATTTGCAGTTCGTATAGATACATTCCCTGTTGCTAAGCGTGAACAAACCTTCTACATCGGGACAAACGATACAAAAGAGTTAACAAAATTAAGAAAAGATATTCTGTCGCGCTTAACAAATATGCCTGAAGTAGGGGAATACATGCACAGGGATATTTTTGATATTTCACAAAAGTACGGTAAGGACACTTTTTTAAGCGTTTTGCACTTAGGAACAGAACGATTACCGCGTTTATTTTCTATCAAAGGTAGCATTGATGAGGCGCTGAATAAGGTGAGTTGGTTACCTAAGTCACTGACCGATAAATGTATGCAGTTTTGCAGCAGACTGTTTCCTCAACATATCCCGCCACGTCTGCTGCAGTATCGTAAAGATTACGAGCATCATCTTATTTTAAAAATGAGTGATGAAGGAATTGCCGAGGCTGACGCTTTCTTAACTGACTTTTTTAGCAAATCAACATCGGGAAGCTTTATTGTCTGTGATACAAATGAGGCAAAGCGTGCTTATTTGCACCGTTTCGCAGCAGCTGGTGCGGCGCTTAGATACCACACAATGTTTGAAAAGGATGTTGGCGATATATTGGCTCTCGATATTGCGTTGCCAAGAAACGCAGTTGATTGGCTTGAAGCATTACCTGAAGAATTAGATAAGCAGATAGATAAAAAGCTCTACTACGGTCATTTCTTTTGCTATGTTTTTCATCAAGATTACATTCTCAAGAAAGGAACAGACGCCAAGCAGGTAAAAAAGCAGATGTTGGCTTTATTGAATAGTCGCGGCGCGAAGTATCCGGCAGAGCATAATGTCGGCCACTTGTATGAAGCAGAGCCCGATTTAAAGCAATTCTATCAATCATTAGACCCTACCAATGCGTTTAATCCGGGCGTTGGGAAAATGGATAAAACGAAACGAAATTGTGCTTGTTGCCTTTAATGTGCTTGCTGCCTAAAATGATCAGTAAGTGGCAGGCATTGTGCAATACGCTGACTGACGGTATTAACTAGGGTCCTTATGCCTATTCTGGCGGTAGACATTCCGTTCCTGTGTTTGCTTGGTGCGCGCCGCGACATAATCGGCTGAATGGCGCTCTTCCATTTGACTGCAGGATTTCCCATGTGTGCCCCAGTCTATAATAAAATAGGTGGTCGGATAGCAAAAATTACCTATCTAGCCACTTTCTTTCTCGATCATTTAGATGCTATAAAACTAGGAAAGCTTCTATATTCTTCGATAATCTGAGCAACAGTATTTTGCAGGTATTTGAAATATAATGAGAAAAGATTACTATTAAGCAATTCGAACTTTCTCACGGTCTGCGTAAATAAGTACGCAATGCTTATTAGGGCTTTAACACCAAAATGTCGCAAGGCATGGCCTTAGTTAATGCACCCGCGGTATCACCAAACAATCGGTCAATATAGTTCGTGTCCTCATTATTGCCTATTACTGTTACTTCGGCATTCAATGCAGCGGCTTTTTCGGGCAATGCGTCGTCGGGAAGGCCTTCTTCAAAATGAAGTTGATCATCCACTAACGCATATTCGCCAATATAGTGCTTAAGTCTATCAACGTGAATTTCTTTGATACTTGCTTGGCGTTTAAAACCGCGCTTACTGTCGTAATCTATTCGTAGGCTACCCACTTCGCCATAATAACAATCAACGACGTGCATCTGAGCTTTCAACGCCGCTGCTAGCATGTCGCTGGTAGCAAGTATTTTGTAGTTTAACTGTTGATTTCCGAAATCTTCGTCGCACATATCAACGCAAGCCAATACTTCAAGACTGTCGTCCCATTCTCGAGCTTTAACCATCCATAGTGGCAACGGGCATTCACCCACAAAATATTGGTCAACCCCGCTTCTAAACAGTTTTTTATAGTCTTTTTGTTGATAGGGTGTTTTCAATACCAAATCAAAACTGCCGGTTGATATTAACTCGGTAATCGCTAGCGTAGGTTTTTGCTTCCAAGATAAAATAATCTTATTGACGTACTGCGCGGAGTTTATTTTTTTTAGCTGCGCATTAATACCATTTTGTTGCTCACTTACCAGAGTGAATAAGTCATCGGGCAAGTCTGATTTTTTGGCGTCGTTCATTATCCTATGTAACGACACAAAAACTGTCATTTTAGATGAAAATAAAGCGCATAGGTTCGCTGCTCTAGTCAGCGGAATACTCATATCTTCATCTGATTCAATAACAACTAATAAGTGTGAAAAAGCAGTATTACTAGACTTCATATTCTTTCCCTTAGCTCCCTAGTCATCTCAATCTGCTGTCGTTCAGTGCTGATTGTTGATATTAATTAGCAGACTCGCAACAAGTTAATGTCCATTTATTGTTATTTTCATACTAGCCCAGTCAACAAAAAGTGTCTACATCACCAGCAGCAGACAATACTCATTCCTTGCACAACTCGTTGCTCTTAATAAAATAAAAATCGACAACGCGAGCATATTTGTCTGGGTTATTCCAACGACCTCGTATTGCGCATACGTAAGGATAGTAGGTTCTCACAATGCCTTTTGCATCGGTATCAAAAAATTGCTCAGCCACAGAGGTATCACAAAGTTCTAATTCTCTGCACAATATAATCTGTTCATAAAATGTAAAGATTTGCTCTAAAGGCCCAGAGAGAGAATCCTGTTCAATAATGTCATTTATGCTCTTGCTGTAAATTTTGGCTAAGTCTTCTGGCTTTATATCGGGGTTTGTTAAAACCTTATTGACGTTATCAACATTGGCTGTCATCGAGTTGGTAACTTGCAGTCTCGCATTCATTAACAGTCCATCGCTATGGTAACGCTCTACAAAAGCCATCGTTCTGTCGACTCGTACCGCTGCTTTGTGCTCTAAATATTGAAAAACGCCAAACAGTCCGCCAACGACGACTGCAACTGCCGCAAGCCACGTTCCAGCTACTTCGGCTAGTTGTAATTTGATTTCGAAACGATTCATTATAACTTACAAACTGGTAAGTTTTTATTGATTAAACAGGGGTCATAACTACGATCTTTTTCGTCTTGTGAGTCGCACATGTCAGTGCTTGCTGGACGACATTCCGTGCTATTTTCAGGTTGCTCAGGAAGTTTGTTGTTTTGCCCAGTCGCGCCGCAGCCGCTGAGTAAAATAGGTGCTACAAAAAAGCATATGCTAAAAAATGTTTTACGCAGAGCGCTCGCTGTATTCATTAAATACTCCAAACCTTTGTAATAATTTTTAATTAATACTAGTCTAAGTGAAGTGGCAAACTAAACCCGAACACGTTTTTAGGTGGTAATATTCCCCTAAGAAAGAGGTGTTTAATGAAAAAACAACGTCGTAGTTTTAGTACTGAATTCAAACAGGATGCTGCCAGT